>Ga0209160_1000027_pt1 | contig 92805 bp, 91 predicted proteins | sample GraSoiAngelo_153_FD_186167 | JGI IMG/M metagenome (GOLD analysis project Ga0209160, IMG submission 186167) | Grasslands soil microbial communities from the Angelo Coastal Reserve, California, USA - 14_1009_12_40cm (SPAdes) (version 2) | ecosystem: Environmental > Terrestrial > Soil > Grasslands ...
CTTGCCCCGGATAGTGTCGACGTGCAGGGCACGTAACTGGCGGGCGACGATGTCCTTCCAAACGCTCACGGGCAGCTTCCTTAGGAGGACCGCACGATGCGGCTTTGGACACCCCGCGGCGGGTGGTACCGCGACCGTCATCAGAGGCGCCGGTCGGAATCGAACCGACGAATAGAGGTTTTGCAGACCTCTGCCTTACCACTTGGCTACGGCGCCGGAGGCAACGTAACCTCGCGATTCACTGCGAGTTCGGCAAGAGTTGGAGCTCGAACCGGCGTGCCTTACCTCGGCGCCCTCTCGAACGACGACCAAAACGCCACGCTGGCCACGATGATGTTGGCCACCACCACCGGAAGCGCGTGGATCAAGATCCCGTAGGTCATCCACACGAGGGCGGCCACACCCTGCACCCGACGCAGGGTCACCTGCTGGCGGCAGAAGTACGAGCCCACGAACAGAGCGGTCGCGAGCCATCCTACCCAGTCAATCGTCACTCCTCGGCCGCCACGTCCTTCGCCCCCCATTGTTGCTGCGTGAGCAGCTGGATCAGGTCGAGAGGTTGTTTCCGGACGCCGCTGTTCAATTCGTTCAGATTCTTGCGCCGCGGCCGCCCGAGCCACCACGCCGACCCAGCGAGGCGTACAGCATACCCGCGGCGAGCACCGTACACCAGGGAGCTTGGCGACTCAACATCCCAGTCTCCTCAGAACGCGATGCCCTTGCGCACCGCGATCGCCCAGTGGCTGCCGGCGAACCCCTTGCCGAAGCGGTATCCCAGGGCGAACTCGCCCACGTCACCGTGGATGGCGCGCGTCGGCCCCAGGCGCAGCGACAGTCCCACGTCGCCGCCGAGCCGGACGGGATCGGCGGCGTACCACGCGCCGCCGTAATCGAAGAACGGGGCGACCCCGACGCCGACCAAGCCCCATAACTCGTCGCGTATGAGCAGGCGATCCTCCAACGCGAGCCACACCATGCGGTCGCCGGTGAATTCGTGAATGCCGAACACCCGCGGCCCCTTCTGTAGCACCCACAAGTCGAACTCGGCGCCCGGTTTGGGCTGTCGCAACGCGCCACCCTCAAGGTGGAGCACGAGCGTCTGGCGCGACAAGTTCTGGCTCGCCACGGTGACGCTGCCGGTCACGCGCGCCGTGTCGAGCCCGCCCGCGGCGTAGACCCCGTTGGCGGCCCCACGCAGCACGACAAAGCCGCCCGGCCAAAGCGCGCTCACCTGGGCGCTCGCCTCCGGGCCGATGCCGGCGCGGCCCGACGGATAGCCCCAGGCGCGGGGCGCGGCCCACAGCCCTAGGTGCAGCAGCTGGGAGAGATCGACATCCTCACGGCGCGCGTACGAGTTGAAGCGCTCCAGCACCTGAAAGCGCACGTGTCCGACGTCCACGCCCGCGCCGGCGGCCGCGAACGTGGAGCGTGGGAAGACGGACAGCAGGCTCTCGGGGCCGAAGTCCTCGCGGCGCCACTGTCCGCCGACCCAGAGCCGCACGTAACCGCGGCTCGTGGCGTGGGAGGCGATGCCCGCGCTGACACTGAACCGTAGCGCCCGGCGCCAGACGGTCGTGTCGGGCCGGCCGGCGCGGAACCGCAGCACCCGCTCCGAGGCCGCCTCCCCGTCCGTCACGAGCGCGTGCCGCGCGCCCGTCTCGTAGAATGGAACGCCGAGCGACCAGACCCCGCGCTTCCCGTCCGACTTGCTCGCGTATTCGGCCCCGAGCCGCGAGCGCCGCCCGAAGAAGTGCGGGCTGACGTAGCGCAAGTCGAGGATCGTGCGGTCCGGGGTCTTCTGGTAGACGGTCGCGAGCGAGGTGGCCGTGCCGAGCAGGTTCTCTTCCACCAGGCCGGCGAGCCAGGTCACGTCCCCGCCGGCGGACGAATAACCGAATTGGGGCTTGGTGCTCCAGCCGTCGGAGGTCTCGATACGCAGCGCCAGGCGCCCGGCGACGCGGGTCGAGTCCAGCCGGACCCGGCTGAAGACGTACAGCCCGCGCAGCGCCCGCTCACTCTCCGCCACTCGCGCGGAGTCGTAGCGGTCCCCCGGATTCAGGAGCAGCGTGCGCCGGATCACGCCGGCGCGCGTCGTCACGTGCAGCCCGTTCGCGAGCCGGGCGAGAAACCCCGGGGCGTCGTCCGAGAGATCGAAGATGTTGTGGTTGACGACGACGATCGTGTCGATGGTGGCCTGGGCGGACAGGCGGTCAGGCGGTCGGGCGGTCAGCAGCAACACCGCGCTACCGACCGCCCGTCCGGTCCACCAGATCGCCGCTTTACTTGATCGCGTCAATGCGTTGGTGCAGCGCGTACGTGACATGCCGGGAGGTGTCATTCCACTCCGTAAAGTACAGCGTCGCATCGATCCGGCCGGTGATCTGGCGCAGACCACGCGTGGCGAGCAGGAAGGTGCCGCGAACCGAGTCGGGCCTGAGCGGACGGCACAGGCAGGCCACGGTCGCGGACGCGGCGATGCGCGCGGGCGGTGAGCCGAGCGTGTACGGCGTGTTTTGCTTGAGGTCATGCGCGCGGCCGAGGTCCAGGCCCAGCGTCAGCGAGTACTCATCCCCTTCGCCGACCTCCGGGTTGAAGTCGTAGCGCGCGAGGACGACGTCGCCCCCCCCCCCGCGGGTGGTGTCGATACGCAGCCGGGCGATGGTCAGCAGCGAGTCGGGCTCTGCGACCACGCGCCCGTGCCATTCCCAGCGCCCGAGGCTCTGCTGGCCGAGCGTGTCGCCCGGGCGGGAAGCTGGATCGCATCCCGCAGGCAGCAGCAGCGTCACGCACAGCCGTCCCGCGACGACGTGCCACGAAACCGTCGCGCGAAGGCGTGCACCGGGTGCCGTGTTCACTGGGATTCTATCCTACCCTCGGGCATGGTACTGCGTGCCTGTGAGCCGCGGCTATAGGTGGACGAGCTGTCGTGGTACGGTTGCCGAGTTCCGTCGGTTTCTACTGTACGCGCGGGGATCGGCGGTGGCGCTCATGAATACGTAGGATAGAGGGCGGCACAAGGCGGCAAAAGGGCGGCAGAGTTCCGTCCCCCCTGCCGCCCGTTACCGGCGTTTCGCCCTCTACACGTCGTAATACAGGAAGAACTCGTACGGATGCGGCCGCAACGCCACGGGATCCACTTCCTTGGCGCGCTTGTAGGTCAACCACGTGTCGATCACGTCCTGCGTGAACACCCCCCCCTGGAGCAGAAAGTCGTGGTCGGCCTCGAGGGCGGCCAGCGACTCGCCGAGCGATCCCGGCGTGTTCTTGACGTGCTTGCGCTCCTCCGGCTCGAGCTCGTACAGGTCCACGTCCATCGGCTTCGGGGGCTCGATCTTGTTCTTGACCCCGTCCAAGCCTGCCATGAGCAGCGCGGCGAACGTGAGGTACCCGTTGCTCGAAGGATCGGGCGCCCGGAACTCGATGCGCTTCGCCTTCGGCGACTTGGAGTACACCGGGATGCGGCAGATCGCCGACCGGTTGCGCTGCGAGTAGATCAGGTTGATCGGCGCCTCGTAGCCCGGCACCAGCCGCCGGTAGCTATTGGTGGTCGGTGCCGCGAATGCGAGCAGCGCCGCCGCGTGCTTGATCAGCCCGCCGATGTACCAGCGCGCCGTGTCCGAGATCAAGCCGTACCCGTTCGCGTCGAAGAAGAGGTTCTTGGCGTCCTTCCATAGGCTCATGTGCACGTGCATCCCGGAGCCGTTGTCCCCGAACATCGGCTTCGGCATGAATGTCGCCGTGTAGCCGTGCTGCTGGCACACGTTCTTGACGATGTACTTGTACATCATCAGCTGATCCGCCATGCGGGTCAGCGTGGTGAACCGCATGTCGATCTCGGTCTGCCCCGCCGTGCCCACTTCGTGGTGGTGCACCTCCACGTCGATCCCGGAGGCGATCATGGCGAGCATGATCTTGGAGCGCAGGTCCTGCAGCTTGTCCACCGGCGGCACCGGGAAGTAGCCCTCTTTGTGCCGCGGCCGGTGGCCCAGGTTCGCCGCCCCGCCGTTGGTCCCCGAGTTCCAGATCCCCTCTTCCGAGTCGATGTGGTAATAGCCCTCGTGCGCGTTCTGGTCGAAGCGCACGGAGTTGAAGATGTAGAACTCGGCTTCCGGCCCGTAATAAGCGGTCGTCGCGATCCCCGACTTCACGAGGTGCTGCTCGGCCTTCTGCGCCACGTAGCGCGGATCGCGCGAGTAGCGCTCGCCGGTCACGGGGTCCGCGACGTCACAGGTGAGCGACAGCGTCGGCACCTCCAAACACGGATCCACGAACGCACTCGCGGGGTCCGGGAACAGCAACATGTCGCTCTCGTTGATAGCCTGGAACCCGCGGATCGAGGACCCGTCGAACCCGATCCCCTCCTTGAACAGCTCCTCCGTGAGCTCCTTCAGGGGGATCGAAAAGTGCTGCCAGGTGCCCGGCAGGTCGGTGAACCTGAGATCCACCACCTGCACGCCGGCATCCTTGGCCTTGCGCACTACGTCGGCGGGCGTGGCGGCGGCGCCCGGCTTCGCTCCGGTCGTCGCGGTGGTGGGCGGTAACGTCGCGGTCATAAGGTCGCTCTCCTAAAGCGGTCTGGTGAGGCGGGGCGATGCACGGTCGATGCCACAAACGACGAGCACCGGGCGGCGGGCTCGGTGCGGCCGGCGCTCAATGATCTCACGGGGCAGGCTACGGCTGGCATGCGAGAAGCTACCAGCGCCGTTGCGCAGTGTCAACCGTTCTGTGTCTACTGCGCAACAATCGGTGGCCGGAAAGATCGCAGCTCTGGCCTTGCGTTGCAGAGTGTCATGGAAACTACGCAATTCGTGCACAACCATGCATGCGCCGTGTCACTCCTCCAGAGCTTCAACGAAGTGCCACAGCTCCACAGCCGAAAATTCCCCGAAGCGCTCCTGGATCTCGCGCTCGGACCACTCGAGAAAGATCCAGCTCGTGGTGCGGTGCCGCTCACCCCCCACGAAGTGCACCCGGCCTCGCACCGCGCCTCCCCCCACCTCCGCGTCGGGCTGCATCTCGATGTAAACATCCCACCGCACGTCCCCACGCTTGAGTTCGCCCATATGCTTGGCGCGCTCCTGCCCGGGAAAGGCCGCGCTCACTGGGCGGTGCCTCGGGGACTGCCTGAGAGTCGCAGAAGACCAGTCGGCAGACCGATCATTGGAGGGCGGGTCACGCAGCATAGAGTACGCTGCCTCGCGGATTCCTGCCAGTTAGATTCCGGCCTCGATGAATTGTCACGCGTGCGGGACTCCCCTCGCGGCCGCGGCGCGCTTCTGTCACAAGTGCGGCGCGCAGACCTCCGGCGGGCAGGCGGCCGGCTGGCGGGGCGGCCTTCCGTGGGCGGGGGTCGGCGCGGCGCTGGGGGCGCTCGTAACCGTGCTGCTGCTCCGCTTTGGCTGGAGCAGGGAGCCGGGAGCCGTTTCCGACGGTGCACCAGGGGGTGGGGGTACGGCTCCCAGCTCCCAGCTCCCCGCTCCCGACATTTCCCAAATGTCCCCCGAAGAGCGCGCCACGCGCCTGTACAATCGGGTCATGACGCTTCACTCGCAGGGGAAGCCGGACAGCGCCGGGTTCTTCCTGCCGATGGCACTGCAAGCGTACGCCATGCTCCCCGCGCTCGACGTGGACGCGCGCTATCACGTCGGTGTGCTCGACCTCACTGCAGGCGATCCGGCCGGGGCGCTCGCTCAGGCGGACTCGATCCGCCGCGCCGTCCCTACTCATCTCTTCGCGTTCATGCTGCGGGCGCGCGCGCTCGAGCTCCGACACGATCTCGCAGGATCGCGCCGGGCGTACAGTGACTTCTTGACGCACGAGGCGCGCGAGCGCGCCCGCAACCGGCCGGAGTACGCCGACCACACAGAGAACCTGGATGCCTTCCACGAGCAAGCCAGGCAAGTCGCCGCCGGACAGACGCGTGCCCCCTAAGCCCACGCGCACCATCCACCTCGCGCACAGCCCCGACGCGGACGACGCCTTCATGTTCTGGGCGCTCGCCGCCGGCAAGATCGACACCGGCGATCGGCGTTACGAGCACGAGCTGGCTGACATCGAGACCCTGAACCGCCGTGCGCTGAGCGGCGAGCTCGAGGTGACGGCGGTGTCGCTGCACGCCTACGCCCACCTCGCCGACCGCTACGCACTGCTCGCTCACGGGGCAAGCATCGGGGACCGCTACGGGCCCCGCCTGGTGGCGCGCACCCGGCCCCCCGCGGATGTCCGCGCCGCCCTCGCCGCCCCCGGCGCCCTCGTGGCAGTACCGGGCGAGCTGACCACCGCCTTCTTGACGCTCAAACTTTACCAGCCGGCGGCCCGGCACGTCGTCGTGCCGTTCGACCAAATCGAAGACTATGTGGCCGCCGGGCGCGCCGATGCCGGCCTGCTGATCCACGAGGGACAGCTCACCTACGGCGATCGCGGGTTGCACCTGTGGGTGGATCTGGGAGAGTGGTGGTATCAGGAAACGGGCGGACCATTGCCCCTCGGGGGCAACGTGGTGCGACGCGATTTGGGAGCCGCGCTGATGCATGACGTCGCGCGCGATCTGAGGGCGAGCATTCAGTACGCGCTCGGGCATCGCCGCGAAGCGCTCGCCCACGCACAGACGTTCAGCCGCGGGCTCGACGTGGCCCTCACCGATCGTTTCGTCGGCATGTACGTCAACGCCTACACGGTCGACTACGGCCCACAGGGACGCCGTGCCGTGGCTGAGCTGCTCGAGCGCGCTCAACGCGCGGGCCTCGTGCCCGGCCCGGTGGATGTCACGTTCATCGGGGCGAGCTCGTGAGCCGGGGCCTGTCCAGACGTCGCCGGCCGCGCCATCTTGTGTCGTTGCAATCACCGAAGGAGCGCTGAGTGGCGGCCGATAGCTCGGGGACGGTCCAGGTGCTCGTGGTGGACGACGAGGAGCCGATTCGCAACGCCCTCAAGAAGTTCCTCGCACAGCAGCAGTTCGAGGTCTACGCGGCAGGCTCAGGTGAAGAGGCGCTGCAGCAGCTGCGACGACACCGCATCTCCCTCATGCTGTGCGACATCCGCATGCCCGGAACCAGCGGCGTCGATCTCGTGCCCCAAGCCATCGAGATCGAGCCCGAGCTCGCCATCCTGATGCTCACGGCCGTCAACGACGCGACCAGCGCCGCCCTGTGCATGCAGCGCGGCGCGATGGACTACCTCACCAAGCCGATCGAGCTCGCCGACCTGGGCCGCGCGGTGCAGCGTGCCCTGAAACGCCGCGAGATGCTGCTCGAGAATCGTCACCTGAACCAATGGCTCAAAGAAGAAGTCACCACCCGCACCGCCGAGCTGCACCGCGAGCGCCAGAAGCTCGAGCGGATTTCCGTGGCGACACTCGAGGCGCTGGTGAACGCCCTCGAGGCGAAGGACCCCTACATGCGCGGGCACTCCGCTCGTGTCGCGGACTTGTCCGCTACGATCGCCCACCAGGTCGGCCTGTCGGATGAGGAAGTCGAGCAAGTGCGCGTCGCCGGCCGGCTGCACGACATCGGGAAGATCGGGACGCGCGAGGCGGTCCTGAACAAGGAGGGCGCCCTCACCCCGGACGAGTTCGAGCACGTGAAGCAGCACGTCTTGATCGGCTCCCAGATCCTGGCGCCGCTCGTGCACCTTGGCGACATCATCTCGGCAGTACGCGGACACCACGAGCGCTGGGACGGCACCGGCTACCCGGACGGGCTGCGCGGCGAGCAGATACCCATGGCCGCCCGGATCCTCGGGGCTGCGGAGGTCTACGATGCCCTCAGCACCTCGCGCGCCTACCAGGAGAAGCTGACCCCGGAGCAGGCCATCCAGCGCCTTGCGGACCTCTCCGGGACGGTAATTGACCCTACGGTCTACGACGCGCTCGCGACCATCGTGGGGCGACGCGGGACGTTGGTGTTCCTGGACGAGGGCGGCGGCGCGGCGACCTGAGCCTGCGGCCGAACCCGCGGCTCGGCCCTGCCGCTCCAGCGGCCTGCACTCCATGCTGGTGGCGCTCACCGGAGGCACGGGGTTCGTCGGCCGACACATCGCCGCCACGCTCGTGCGCCGAGGACACCAAGTACGCGCCCTGACGCGCGACCCCGGACGGACACGCTTCCTTCCCCAGCAAGGCGTGGAGTCCCTCCCCGGACACCTGGGCGACCGCACTGCCCTGGAGCGGCTCGCCCGCGGCGCCGACGCGATCGTCCACCTCGTCGGCATCATCGTCGAGCAGGGCCCGCAGACGTTTGCAGCCGTCCACGTGGAGGGGACCGGGGCGATGCTCGCCGCCGCACGGGCGGCGGGGGTGTCGCGCTTCGTGCACATGAGCGCCGTGGGAGCGCGGGACGAGCCCGGGGCTACGCCTTACCATCGCACCAAGCGCCAGGCGGAACAGTTGGTCCGCGACTCAGGACTGTCGCACGCGATCCTCCAGCCGTCGATCATCAACGGGCCCGAGAGCGCGCCCATCCAGCTGCTGGCGCGCTTGCACTGCTGGTCCCCCGCCGTCCCGGTGTTCGGGGACGGCCGCTTCCCGACACAGCCGATCTGGGTAGATGACGTCGCGCTGGCGTTCGCCTGCGCCGTCGAGCGGCACGATGTCAGCGGGGTGTTCGAGCTCGGGGGACCCGAGGTCCTGACTTACGAGGAGTTCCTGCTCGCCATCGGTCGGGCCGCGCGGTGCTCCCGACCCCTGATCCACATCCCACTTGGCCTCGTGCAGGCGGTGGCCCGTGGGTTCGACCTGCTCGGTGCCGCCGCTCCCATCACGAGCGACCAGGTCCAGATGCTGGTCGAGGGAAGCGCGACGCCCGGCAACGCGATCGAGTCAGTGTTCGGGATCAGGCCGCTGCCGTTCGAGGAAGGCTTGAAGCGGTTCCTGTGACTGCGGCGTGGCAAAAAAAACCAAACCCGGGGCTGAAAGCTCCCCGGGCTGGCGGTCGGGCGAAGTGGCCGTCACACTTCGGCCGCGACCTCTGTTCACGCACACGTTGTACGGGACGGAGCACTGAAGGTTTCACGCCCAACCTTCCCCCAACCCGCCCGTCCTGTCCTTCGCCTACTTAGACGCACACCCCCCTCAAAGGGTTGCACCCGTCACCAACGTTTCACTCTGCCCACCCTAGAGACCGTGAGAGTCGCGATCTTCGTCCCGCGCCGCAGGACGATCCGGGTATTCGAGAGGCCCCACGCCACCCCCGTGGGGATGAACACCACCTCGGGGTTGGACAGTTCCACTGCTACGCCGTGGTGGGCCGGCCCGGCCCAGCGCGTGTACGGCTGCCAAGCACCCGCACCCCAGCGGTCGAGCCGCAAGGAGTCGGCTGCGATCAGCAAGTGGGCGCGCGAGCCACCCATCACCGCGGCGTGCCGGGCGAGGGCCAACGCGGTGGTGATTTCCACGGCTGCCCGATCCACGGCCGCCCAATCGAGCCATGCTCTCGCGCGCGGCAGGGCGGCGGCGGCCAACACACTCACGATGGCGAGCACGGCGGCCAATTCGGCAAGTGAGAAGCCTCGTCGCATGGCGTGAAATAGCGGCGTACTGCTGCAAACCCGGCACCCGAACCGTGCGGCGGCAAGCGAGAAAATGCGGCCGTCGCGACCTAACGCACCGGGGCGGAATGAGCTATCTTGTGGGCCCGTTCGACTTGCACCGAGGCACGGCGCCTGCCCAGCGAAGGCGTGGCGTACATCAGGCTCCAGCACCGGAATGCATCGGGAATGCCGTCTGCGCGCTTGAAGTTCGAATCGCTACCCCACGCGATTTTCCTACAACGGGCCACGGGGCCATCCCCTGCGGCTTCGCTCGAGGCGCGCTTGGGACAGGGGGCGTTCCTGGCCCTGCGGCTGGTCGACCTCCTCGCTCCCGACCGGGACCCCGTGTCGCAGGATGCCTTCCACTACCAATGGGTAGCGACGGACCGGTTCTGCGGCGAGCTACGCGCCGCCGCAGCCGAAGGGGTGCACGTCCACCGCGTAGCCGCGAGCGCGTCGGACGCCCATCGGCTGAGCGACCCGCGGTTTATAGGATCGGCGCTGCTGGTATACGCGCTCTACCTCGAGGACGCGATGCACCTAGAGGAGGCGCTGGACGTGTTGCGGACGCTCGTCCAAGTGGGAGGCATGCGGCTGTCGTCCTCCGATGCGGTCGCGGTGCGGCTGCGTATCGCGCGCGTGCACCGCAAGCTGAACCGGTTCGACGAGGCGGAGGCGGCCTACGCCGAGGCCGGCGAGCTCGCCGCGACCGTGGGCGATCGGTACTCCGAGCTGCTGAGTCGGATCGGGCGTGCCAATAGCGTGCTGGGCCGCGGTAATCTGGCGGAAGCGGAACGGAGCATGCGCAGCATTCTGGTGGAGGCTCGCGCAGCCGGCCAGCGGGACGCCGAGGCGCGCGCCGAGCACGGTATCGGTGTGGCGCTCCATCACAAGGGACAGCCGGCGGACGCGATCCCGCACGTATGGCGCGGGTTCGAGCTGTTCGAGGACGAGGAGTCGCGCCTGCGCGCGCTCAGCGATATCGGCGTCATGCTGCTGGCGGTGGGCGACTGTGTCGGGGCGGAGCGCGCCCTCTCAGAAGTCGTCCGCCACGGGGGTACGCGCGACAGCACGAGCAACGCGATGATCGAGCTCATGCACTGCGCCGCGTACCGACGCGACCGTGTCGGTTTCGCGCGGTGGCGCGAGCGCTGCGAGCAACGCCTGGCCGAGATGCCCCCAAACATCCTGGCGGATTTCTACCTGAAGCAGGGCATCGGCCAGGCCCGGTTTGGCCACCCGCGCAGGGCGCAGGCCCTGTTGGCGGAAGCCCTCCGAACCGCCACCGCCGCCGGCCTGCACGAGGTCGAGTTCCGGATCGAGCGCATCAAGAATGGACTGGCCGACTGCGAGCGGCTTGTCCAATGGGAGCTGCCCGAACCTGCCGAGCCGGAGTTCGACACCGCGGAGCTGCGCGAGGTGTCAGCCGCGCTGGCGCAGCTCGGCGGATGATGTCGGTCGTGTCAGGTCTGGGCGCTCGGCGGCTCATGCGTAGGGCGTTTATGCGGCACCGTAGGGCGGTTTTGCGACATGCGCGGTCGCTCCCGGCCACGGCATGACCCGCCCCGTCTACACGGTGGTGATCGTCGACGACGAAGTGCCGTTGCGACGGGTGCTCGAGCGGTCGCTCAGCCGCGAGGGGTACCGCGTCGTGACGGCGGGGAGCGCGGAGGCGGCCTACGCGCTATTGGCGACCGAGCAGGCGAACGCGCTGCTGCTCGACATCCACCTGCCAACGATGTCGGGGCTGGCGCTGTACCTCGCGATCGTGCATCGCTGGCCGGCGCTCGAGGGGCGCATCGCCATCATGACGGGCGACGCCGAAGCGCACGAAGTGCGCACCTGGCTCGAGCGGCACCGCTGTACGGTGATACGAAAGCCGTTCGACCTGAAGGAGATCTCCGACTGGCTCAAGGCGGTCCTGCGGTTCCAGGGGCGCCACGAGCGGGGAGGAGCTGAGGCGTGACCGGAGCGGGGGCGTCGCCGCACGACCCACTGCACATCCTGCGAGAGTACCGCACACTCGCGCCGTGGAATCTGCGCGACCTCGCGTCGCTGGTGGGCGCGGTGCTCGACGCCTCGGCCATCACGCCGATCAATGCCGCCGCCAAGGCGCAACCCAGCGAGCGGACGATCCGCTTCTACGTGACGAAGGGCCTGGTGAGCCCTCCCGAAGGGCGCGGCACGGCGGCCACCTACTCGTACCGCCATTTCCTGCAGCTGCTGTGGATCAAGCTGCGCCAGATGGAGGGGGCAACCCTCCTCACGATCACGAAGGAAATGCAGGACCAGACGGGCGACGTGCTGGAGCGCCGCGCGGCGCAGACCCTCGGCGCCTCCTTGCTCCTGCCCGACCGTCTGCCGCTCCGTACCAAGGGCGCGGCGCCGCGCGGCAAGTCCGGCCGGGCGCTCACCGCATGGATGACGCGCGACGCCCAGCGGGACCCGGAGGTGCCGAGCTCATGGCGCCGGATCCCCGTGGGGCACGGCATCGAGCTCCACGTCGAGGCGGCGCATCCGCTCGCCCGGCTCGGCCCGGACGAGAGCGCGGTCGCCGAGGCGGTGCGGCAGGCCCTGGCGAAACTCATGCCGCACGGCAGCGCGTAGGGCACCATATTCTCGAACCGGGAGCGTCCATGGGCTCGATGATACTTCTCATTCTGCTGGTCGTCCTCGTCGGCTGGCTGATCGGCGCGTACAATGGGCTCGTCTCCCTCAAGAACCAGACGCTCAACGCGTTCAAGCAGATCGACGTCCAGCTCAAGCGCCGCCACGACCTCATCCCCAACCTCGTCAACGCGGTGAAAGGTGCGATGGACTTCGAGCGGTCTACGCTCGAAGCAGTGATCCAGGCGCGCAATCAGGCAGTGAAGGTCAATGCCGCCGGCCCGGACGCCATCAAGCAGATCAGCCAGGCCGAGAACACGCTGTCGTCCGCATTGCAGCGTCTGATGGTGGTGGTGGAGCAATACCCGCAGCTCAAGGCGACGGGCAACATCTCGCAGCTCCAGGAAGAGCTGACGTCCACCGAGAACCGCATCGCGTTCGCGCGCCAGCTCTATAACGACACCGCGACCCAGTACAATACCAAGCAGCAGCAGTTTCCGACGAACCTGGTAGCCGGGATCGCCAAGGCCCAGCCCGCCGACCTGTGGGAGATCGAGGACCAAGCGGAGCGGGCGGTTCCCCAGGTGGACCTCTCGACCAAGCCCAAGGCGTGACGGACGAGACGTCCCTCAACCTCTTTCAACAACAGGAAGCCAACCGCCGGCGCACCTTTTGGCTGGTGGTTGGCTTCGTGGTCTTCTTCGCCTGGCTCGGCTTCGGGGGCGACTACCTGTACTACCTCTACACCCTCCAGGCGCCGCGTCAGGCTTACCACCACACGTTTCCGTGGTTCGGCATCGCGCTGTCGCTGGTGGCGCTGGCGCTCGCGTGGTACGCCTACCAGACCGGGCCCGAGAAGGTGTTGTGGTCGACCGGGGCAGAGGAGGTCACCGACCCCGAGGACCCCAAGGAGAAGCAGCTCGTCAACGTCGTGGAAGAGATGGCGATCGCTGCCGGCGTCCCGCGGCCGCGCATCTGGATCGTGGACGACCCCGACCCGAATGCGTTCGCCACCGGGACGGATCCGCTGCATTCACACATCGCCGTGACACGCGGGCTGCTCGACCTCTGCAGCCGCGATGAGCTCCAAGGGGTGATCGCCCACGAGCTGGGTCACGTGAAAAACCTCGACGTTCGGCTCATGACCACCCTGGCCGCCCTGGTGGGCGCCGTTGCCCTGATGCACGACGGGGCGACGCGCGTGATTCGGCCGGGGGGCGGCGGGGGGAGCGGCGACGAGCGGAAGCCGAGCCCTCTCCTGCTGGTGCTCGCCGTCGTGTGGCTCATCTCCTGGCTGCTGGCACCGATCGTCGCCCAGCTGCTCGCGTTGGGTGTGAGCCGCAAGCGGGAGTACCTCGCGGACGCCATGAGCGCTCAATTCACTCGCAACCCGCTGGCGCTCGCGAGCGCCCTCCAGAAGATCGAGGGCGCCGACGCTCCCACCACGCACATCAAGCGCGGGGCGGCGCACCTCTGCATCGCCGACCCGCTGGGCCGCCGGCTCACGGACCACGAAGGGGTGTTCGCGGACGCGCTCGCGACGCACCCGCCCATGGCGAAGCGGATCGCGATCCTCCGGGGGATGGGCTACGCCCAGCTCAAAAAGGAGGGAGGAGCCCTCTCGTGACGGGGTGGCTCGGTCGCCGGGCCCTCCGCACGATCCACGAGTTCCGGACCCGCCTCGCGCGCTATCACCTGCAGCAGCGAACCCTCGCCAAAGCGATGCTCGTCGACGACCCCGTCGTGCGAGCAGCCGCGCTCCACCACGCCCGCGAGCACGGCCTGACGGACGCCCAGGTGCGGGCCCGCGTGGCGCGCTACGTCGACGAGATCGTTCCCCAACTCAACGTCCTCTCCTACTACAAGCTCGGATACAACGTCGCGAAGGTCGTTCTCAACCTGCTGTACCGGGTGACTGTCGATTATCAGGACGAGCGCGCGCTGGAACGGATCCCCAAGAAGGACGTGGTGGTGTACGTCATGAACCACCGCTCAAACGTGGACTACGTCGTCGTGGCGTACGTGCTGGCATACGGCGCGCACCTGAGCTACGCCGTCGGCGAATGGGCGCGGGTGTGGCCGCTGGAATACGTGTTCAAATCGTTCGGGTCCTATTTCGTCCGGCGCGGCTTCCGCGAGCCGCTGTACCACGCCGTGCTCGAGCGCTACGTCCAGCTGATCACCAAGAACGGCGTGACGCAGGGCTTCTTCCCGGAGGGCCGGCTCGCTCGCGACGGCCGCTTGGGGCCGCCCAAGGTCGGCCTGCTGGACTACATCTGTCGCACACTGCGCGATCCCGAATTCACGCGGGACATCTGGTTCGTGCCGGTCGCGATCAACTTCGACCGGGTGCTGGAAGATCGCGCGCTGATTCGCGAGCTGGTCGACGAGCAGGACCGGCCGGCGCGGGTCTCCCAAGCGTGGACGGTGGTGAGCTACGTCGCCAGCAACCTGCTGCGCCTGCTCACCGGCCGCCTGCAGCGCTACGGTCGGGCGGCTGCCAACTTCGGCACGCCGCTCTCGCTGCGGCACTGGCTGGCAGCGGCGCAGCCGCAGCTGCTCGAGCTCGCCAAGGCGGCGCGCCTCGCCGGGCTGCAGCAACTCGCCGAGGAGCTGATGCGCCGCATCGGCGCGATCATCCCGGTGACGCCGGTCCCGCTCGCCGCCGCGGCGCTGCTCTCCTTCGAGCGGTCCGTGATCCCCCGGGGGGCCCTGCTCGAGCGCATGGACCAGCTGCGCGACCGGCTGCACGACGTCAACGCCAAGGTGGTGCGCGGCGACGCCCGCATCCTCGACGTGTGGGACCGCGCCTGGCGCATGCTCCGCCTGCGGCGGCTCGTGGTGGCGGATGGCGACAGCCTGGTGGTGTTGCCGGGCGGGCGTCCGCTGCTCGAGTTCTACGCCAACTCCATCGCGCACCTGTTGCCCATCCGGGGACCGAGGACGCCGTTCCACAAGCAGCACGAGACGGACCCAGGGCTGCCCCGCCTCCGTCGCTCCCCTTAGCCTTAGAGCATGTCCCGTCGAGAAGCCGTGGCGGGGAGACGTCGGACCGCGCTCGTGGCACGATCGATCTGCTGCACCACGGTGAGCAAGAGTTCTCGGGTGACGAACCCCTCGGTCTCCATCCCCGCCAGCTCCGCGGCGCAGCGCGCGGCGTGGAGAGCGTCAGTGATTTCCGCCACCGTCGCCTGAGCCCACAGCCCCAGCGGATGCGGCATTCGATAGGTGGGCGCCATGAGGCGAGAAGCTAGGAGGGCGCGCCGGTCCGCCAGCACCGGATTTTCCGCGGGCGGTACGCCTTTGCGCGACGCACGGCGTCCGACGACTCGGCGTGACACCGTTGCGTCGCCTGTTCCGTGACGTCGTATCGTTTTGTCCCTCATACGGCCGATATCGCCGTCGAGCTCCGGGCCCAGAATGAACGGGGCCTCTATCAAGCCGGGGTGGACGCGCTGCGGGAGCTGCTCGTGGGGACGGCCACGGTCGCCCCGGCTCAAGAGCGCCCGATCGAGCCGCGCGGCGGGGACCCCACCGAGCGCCTCATTCACTTCCTGAGCGACGTCCTGTATCTGTACGACACGGGGCGTTTCCTCCCGGCAGGGGTGTCGGCGTCTGGGGTGTACGGGGAGCCGTTCGACCCCACCAGGCACGAGGCGCAGCGCGAGGTGAAAGCGGTGACGCACCACGGGGCGGAGGTGGAGTCGGACGAGCGCGGCTACCGCGCCACTATCGTGTTCGATGTCTGAGCCGATGCAGCTCGAGCGGATCGACGCTTATCGGTGGCGCGTGCCGCGTCACGGCGGCATGCGCACCGACGGACTGATCTTCGCCGACGACGGGCTGATACGCGATCTCGAAGGCGATCAGGCGGTGCAGCAGGTGGCGAACGTCGCCCACCTCCCCGGGATCGTGGGCCCCGCTATCGCCATGCCCGACATCCATTGGGGCTATGGCTTCCCGATCGGCGGGGTGGCGGCGTTCGACGAGCAGGAGGGCGTGGTGTCGCCCGGCGGCGTGGGCTACGACATCAATTGCGGCGTGCGGCTGCTCGCCACGCCGCTGGACATCGGCGACGTGCGCCCGCGCCTCAAGCAGCTAGTGGATGCGCTGTACCGCACCATTCCCTCGGGCGTGGGGGCGTCCCGCTCCGACGTGCGGCTGGGTCGCCGCGACCTCGAGCGCGTGCTGCGCGACGGTGCCCGCTGGGTGGTCGCGCAGGGGTACGGCAGCGACGCGGACCTGGAGGCGATCGAGGCGAACGGATCGCTCCCCGGCGCTGATCCAGAATGCGTCTCCGACCGCGCCAAGGAGCGCGGCGGCGACCAGTTGGGTACCGTGGGCAGCGGCAACCACTTCGTCGAGGTGGGCTACGTCGCCGAGCGGTACGACGCAACCGTGGCCGACCGGCTGGGCCTCGCGCCGGGCACCGTCACGGTGTTCATCCACTCGGGCTCACGCGGCCTGGGCTACCAGGTGTGCGACGACTACCTGGACACCATGCTCGCGGCCGCGGGGAAGTACGGCATCGTCCTGCCAGACAAGCAGCTGTGCTGCGCGCCCATCGGCTCGCCTGAAGGGAAGCGCTATTGGGGGGCGATGAACGCCGCGGCGAACTACGCCTTCGCCAACCGCCAGCTCATGGCGCACTACGCGCGGCAGGCGCTCCGCACCGTGTTCGATGACGAGGCCGCCGCGCGCACTCGGCTCGTGTACGATGTCTGCCACAACATAGCGAAGCACGAAACCCACGACGTCGCAGGCCGGCCCCGACGGCTCTGCATTCATCGCAAAGGCGCAACCCGCGCCTTCCCACCCGGACATGCGGAGTTGGCCCCACAATTCCGCGATCTGGGGCAGCCGGTGCTGATTCCGGGAGACATGGGGCGCTATAGCTACGTGCTCGTCGGGACCGAAGGCGCTTACCGCGAGACTTTTGGCTCGAGCTGCCACGGCGCGGGACGCCGCATGAGCCGACACAAGGCGAAGCAGCTCGCGCGCTCGCGCAATGTCCCCAAGGAGCTCGAGGAGCAGGGGATCGTGGTACGCGCGGCCACGCGCGCCACCGTGGACGAGGAGATCCCGGAGGCCTATAAGGACGTGGCGCGCGTGGTGGACGTGGTCCACGCGGCCGGCATCGGCAGGAAAGTCGCCCAGATCAAACCGGTGGGGGTGGTGAAGGGATAGAGGGGCTACGCGGCCCCGGCGGTCTGCTCGAACTCGCGCGTCAGCCCCAGCAGCCGCCAACCCGTGACCACCGCGCCGAGCAGCAGCACCGGCAGCACTTGCAACCCCTGGAGCGCGAGCCCGGCGGCGACCGCCTGCTCGGGCGCGATCCCGAACGGCAGCAGGCCGACGACGAGGGCGGCCTGCACCACGCCTACGTTGGCCGGGGTGGGCCGCAGCAGCCCGCTCAGGTTCGTCGCGACCAGCGCGGTGAAGGAGGCCGCGAGGCTGACCTCGACGTGTGTCGCCTGCAACACAAGGTGATAGGTCGCCCACTGCGTGGCCCAATTCCACACCCCGAGCAGCGTCGGCGCCAGGAGCCGTCCGCCCGACCCCATGCGGCCGAGCAGCACGAGCCGCGAGCGCAACTTGATCGGCAACTGCTCCACCAGCCACGACCCGCCGCGCGCCCACGCGAGCAGCAGCACCACCCCGAGCGCAAGCCCCACCCCGACCTGCACGGCGCGCAGCCACGGCTCCAGCTGGAGTACGCTCGGCGCCATGACGAGGAACAGCGCCAGGGCGAGCGCCTCGGCCACCCTGGTCCACACGACGGATGAGATCGCGGCGGCTACCGGCACGCCGGCCCGTCGCGCGATCCACTGGACGCGCGCCACTTCCCCCGCTACGGCGACCGAGAGGTCGTTCACGGCGGACCCGACGAGGTTCGCCTCCTGGGCGGCGCGCCAGCTATGCGGCGCCGCGCGCTTGAGAATGAGGTGCCACGCCCAGCCTTTGGCGGCGAGCGACGAGAGGTTCACGACCAAGGCCACGGCGAGCAGCCCGGCGTCGGCCGCGAGCAGGGCGGCGAACGTCACGCGCCAGGGAAAATGGACGATGGACTTGAGCGCCAGCCCCGCCCCGACCAGGCCCCCCAGCCACCACAGCCAGCGCCAGCGGAGCCGCATCACCGCGCGAGCTCTCCGAGCGGGCGAAAGGCGTACCCCGCGGCGCGGGCGTCGGCGATGATCCCCGGAAGCGCCGCGGCGGTGCGCCGCCGGTCGCCATCAGGGTCGTACCCGTCGCCGTCGTGAAGCAGGATGATCGCGCCGGGACACAGCCGCCGACCGACCCGACGCCGGATCTCCTCTGCCGATACCCGCGGATCCGAATCCCACACGCCGAACGTCCATCCGAACACGCTATAGCCGAGTCGGCGCGTGGCCGCGGTGACGAAAGGATTGCGATAGCCGTGCGGGGCGCGGAACGCGCGCGGCGCGCGTCCCGTCACGTTCCCGATGATTTCGTGAGTCCGCTCGAGCTCTTCACGGATACGGCGGGGCCCGAGAAAATGCAGCTTGCGGTGCCGCAGGGTGTGATTGCCGACCTCGTGACCCGCCGCGACCACGCGGCGCGCGATGCTGGGGAAGCGCCGCACGTGTTCGCCCACCATGAAGAACGCCGCGGGGACACGGTCGGCCGCGAGCGTGTCGAGAATCGCTTCCGTGGCTGCGGCGTTGGGACCGTCGTCGAACGTCAGGTACGCGGCGCGCCGGCCGCGCGGGCCGCGCCCAATCGACCGGCCGAACAGCGGACTGTTCGGCTCGTACGTGGCGTACGCCCAAACACCGAGCCCGGCGCCCGTCGCGAGCAGGGGGACCAAAACCATGCGGGAGCTTACACCGGATTCCCGATGCGCGGGATAGGCCCGGGATAGGCCAAAAAAGAGCCCCCGGGTCGGCACGATAGGCCGCCCGGGGGCCCTACACACCGGTTACCCGGAGCCGGGGGATTGCTCCCTCCGTTCTTCATCCTGCCGCCGCCGGTTGACTGATACGTCGCTCGGTAGGGCGGTCAAGAGCTCCGGCTTCCATCCCCAAGCAGCCTGGCCGGGCTGCAAGGTTCACCGATGTGGGTGCTACGGGTCAGATCGGGTCGCGGACCGACCCTCCGCACTGCACGTCGAGGCACCACTTCGACGTGGCTGGGGCACGCGACTGGCCCCAACTATCCGAGCCGGAGAGGTTCCTCCCGGATCGCCGGCCGCCTGAGCCCTTGTTTGCATCGGCGGCCTCCCCGGAATTTCCGCTCGGACCCGTCTTGAAGGCGTAGTTGAGACACCAGGTCCCGACCCTTCCCTCCAAGCCGCGTGGCAACAATATAGGGGTACCGCAAAACCGCGCAAGTGCCGATGTTTCTTCGGGTTAGCTCGTGTGCGTGTGCATCAGTTGTGGAAGCTAACCCCAGCCCGTGCCGGTCCTTGCCACGGCCGTCCACACGATGTGGAGTTGTGAATCCACATTGCTCCACCTCCCCACATCGGCAAAACAGCGTCTTGGAGTCTGAGATGGCCCGGTGACGAGAGCGGGCAACCCGGGGTGTAGCTTAGTCAGATGTCGATGCCGACCTCGTGATAGCTGTAGGGCGCGCCGGGGTGGGTGGGAACGAACAGCACGCCCGCGCCGCCGGTGGCGAACCAGCCGGCGAGCAGCTGGGTGGAGCGACCGGCGCCCACCGGCTCGCTGAACAGCACCTGCAGCCAGCGGCGGATGTGGCGCAGCTCGGGCGCGCGGCGGCCGAGCAGGGCGATCACCGCGCCCACGCCATGCGTGGCGCGCAGGAAGTGCGCGATCGCGTGCACCCGCTGCGCGAAGATATAGGCGCGCACGCCCGGCTCGTCGTACAGCAGGGTGCCCTCGTAGGGGTCGGCGGGTGGCGCGTCCATGCGGGGCCCGAAGTAGATGAAGACGTGCTGATCTCCGTCCCGGCGCTCGACCACCGCGGCGGCGGCGTCTGCGGCCAGTCGCCCCGCGTGGAGCAAGTCGTCCTCGGCGAGGATGCCGACCGCCGCCGTCCATTCGAGCGCGGCGAGCGCCTGGTCCAGCGGGCAGCCCACCGCGTCGTCGTACGCGAGCAGCCGCGGCGCCTCGCCGGCACGCAGGAAGAAATGCGCGAGCGCATCGGCCCGATCGTCGAACGCGCGGGTCTGGCGCGAGGTTGCGGGAAGGGTCATTGTCACATTATAACCAAGGCTCGAAGCCATGGGATAGAGGAGCAGTGATGCGCTGCCTGGCCGTGCTGTTTTGCATCACCACGACCGTCGCTCGGGCGCAGCAGCCCACGCCGCCCCCTGCGGAGTCGGCCCGCGCCGAATCGGTGCCCGCCCCGCCGCCGCCGCCCACCCTGGATCAGAAGCGTTTCCTCGATGGGCTGCGCACGGCCACACGCGGCATCGCGCAGCTCAAGGACGGCCTCAACCGCGTCGCCCGTACACAGGCGAGGAGCGACAGCGCGAGCCAGCGGCGCGCCGGTCGGTTCCTCGCCGGGGTGTGCGGCAGCGCCCGCGCGTTCATGGCGCGCGGGCGGCCGTACCTGAAGCCAGCGGTTTACGAGGACTCGAGCCGCGTGAAGGCTCGGCGGCTCACTTCCCAGATGGATTCGTTGATCGCCTACATGCCGGTGTGTGAGCAGAGCGCGGGCGCCACGCCCGTCCCGGTAGCCGCTGATCTGGGCAAGCGCGTGAAGGCGTACGATGCCGTCGTGCGGGACTTCCGGTTAGCCGTCGGGCTGCCGGTCAAAGCGGACAGTGCTGCGACGTCGAGACGATAGGCAGGTCAAGGCAGCGGCGTCGGTTTCGGCTCCAGCTTCAGCACCCACAACCCGCTGTTGATGTCGGGCACGAAGATATTGCCGTCGCGCACCACAGCCCCCCAGGCGAACGGCGTGTGCGGTTGCGCCCCCGTCGAGTCGGCAGTCAAGATCCAGCTCATCTCGCGGCCCTGGCGCAACAAGTCGCCCTTCAGCTCGCCCGAGATGTCGAGCACGCGCGCGCCGCCCTGGTAATTCCCGAGGTAGAGCGTGTCGCCCACCACCCAGACGTTATGCACGCCGCCGTCGGTCGGCTCGTACCAGGCGACCTCCTTGGGGTGGGCGATGTCGGAGACGTCGATGACGTGCAGCCGTCCGAAGGTGAGGTTGTTGCCGCCGTTCAGCCCCTTGTACGGCCGCGCGGCGTACACTTCGTCGCCTGCGAAGACGTATCGCCCCGCGCGCCACGCCGTGTGCGTGCCCCGCACGAAGCCCGTCCCCCACAACTGCTCCACCCGCGCGTAGGTGGCGTTGAGGTCGTACTTGAGCTGTGAGACGAGCTGCGGGTTCTCCGGGCTGCCGCCCTTCATGCCGTTGCCGACATCCAGGATGATGAGGCCGTCATTCCAGTAGGCGAGATAGGCGAGCCCGTCCACCACCATGACGTCGTGGAGGTAGCGCCCCGCGTCGGTTTGCTGCGCCTCCCAGCGCGCCACCTCCTTGGGGTGGGACGGATCGCGGAAGTCGATCACCCGCAGGGACCCGGTGGCGTCGTCGGTAATGTAGGCCCGCCCTTGATACACGTAGGAGCTGTGAACGCCGCCCGAGACTGTTTCGGTGTACTCGGCGACCGCCTTGGGGTGGCAGGCGTCGCTCGCGTCGAAGACGACGATGCCGTTCTTGCGGTTCGACGCTCCCTCCCGCGAGAACACGCCGTACTTCCCGTCCTCGGTCGTCATGACGTCGTTCACGATGCGGGCATCGGTCAGCATCGAGTCCACGATCTTGGGGCTCGTGGGATCCGTGATGTCCATGGCGTAGACGCGGTCGGCAATGGTCGACATGTAGAGACACTTCCCCGACGGATGCACCCACACTTCCGCCGTGCGGTACTTGATCGGCAGATGGGCCAGCACGTCGATACCTCGGGTCACCCGGCGCTGCTCGGCGCGAACCAGGGCGTCGGCGCTCTTCCCGCCGATGGTGGCCGTGACCGTATACACCCCGGGGGTCTCCGCCACGAACGCGCCGGCGGCGTCGATCTGGGCGACCCCAGCGCCGCCGGTCGCCGCCACCGCCCATTCCGCCGGAACGTCGGCGATGGGACGCCCCGCCTGATCCCGCGCGGTGACGGCGAACCGCACCACGTCGCCGGTGCGGAGGGCGCTCGCCGCCGGGTCGATCACGACCCGCGCCACGGTGTTCGCCACCACCTGGACCGCGACTGGGGTGGCCGCCGGACCGGCCTTGGCGGTGATGGTCGCGCGCCCCGGGGCCAGCGCGTGCAGCCGTCCGTCCGCCGTCACGCTCGCCACCCGCGGGTTGCTCGACGCGAAGCTGACGAGATCGGCCCGTCGATCCCCATGCTTCGAGAAGACGGTCCCGAGGAGTGTGAGCCGCGTGCCCGCTACCAACTTCGTCGGGGCCGGGGCCACGTCGACACGCGCGGGCGACTCGGGCAGGACATGCACCAGGGCGAACTCGATCTTCTGGCCCTGCTGCCCAGGGATCGCCGCCACCGCCGCGACCCGGACGAACCCGGAGTAGCCACCCGTCACGAGACCGGTCGAGTCGACCTTTCCCGCGTCGCTCGCGACGAACCACTCGATGGCCGCGCTCGGCACGGGTTGGCCGCCGGCGTCGATGGCGCGTGCGGCGAGCTGCACCTTGCCGCCGACTGCCACCTCGGCCGCGGACGGCGTGATCTCGACCTTCGCGATCGGGAAGTTCGCGGGGTTCGCAGGATGTTGCTGGAGCAATAGAGCCAGAACCGCGAGATGCATGCTAACTCCTTATGGAATAACTGGTTGCTGAGGCTCGACCTTCACGACCCAGAGGCCGGAGTTGATGTCCGGGACGTACACCAGCCCGCGCGCGTAGATCGCGCCCCAGGCGTTCGCCCCGTTGGGTACGAATCCGGCCGCGTCGCCGGTGTGCACGTGAGCGTACTCCCGGCCCTGGGCCAGCAGGTCGCCTTTCAACTCGCCCGAGATGTCGAGCACTCGAAGGCCCCCCTGATAGTCTCCCATGTACAGGGTGTCGCCCGCGATCCAGACGTTGTGACTGCCGCCGTCCTCCGGCTCGAACCACGCCACTTCGTGGGGATCGGTCAGATCGGCGATGTCGATCACGTGCAGCCGGCCGTATGCGCGACCGAGCCCGATAACGCCGGGGCCGCCACCCTGCTGACGCGCCGGGAACACCTCGTCGCCGACGAAGACGTACCGGCCGTGCCGCCAGCTCGTGTGCGTGCCGCGGATGAAGCCCGGGCCCCCGGCGAGCTCGACCTTCTTGTAGAGCTCGTTCAAGTCGTACTTGTACTGCAGCACGAGCTGCGGATTCTCAGGCGTTCCACGCTTCATGCCGTTGCCGACGTCCAGGATGACGAGGCCGTCGTTCCAGTAGGACAAGGTCGCGAGTCCGTCCCGGATGTCGATGTCATGCAGCATCCGTCCCGCTTCGGGGCGCTCTACCTGCCAGCGGGCCACCTGCTTCGGGTGGTAGGGGTCGCGGATGTCGATGACCCGCATGGAGCCGGTCGCGTCGTCGGTCAGGTAGACGTAGCCCTTGTAGACGTAGGTGCTGTGGACGCCCCCCGTGACCGTCTCGGTGAACTCGGCGATGGGCTTCGGATGCGCCGGATCCTCGAACGAGAGAATCACGATGCCGTTCTTGCGGGTGGATGCGCCCTCGCGCGTCATGACGCCGTACTTGCCGTCCTCGGTGGTCATCACGTCGTTCACGACGCGGGCGTCCACGATCACCGAATCGGTGACGAACGGCTTCGCCGGATCCGCAATGTCGATCGCATAGATGCGGTCCGCGATGGTCGACATGTAGGCGTGCTTGCCGTCCGGGTGCAGCCACAACTCGGCGGCGGCGAGCCCCTTGAGCGGCAACCGCCCGACGATGGTGACCTGGCGCGTGACGTTGCGCGCCGCGACCTGGACGAACGCCTCGGCGCTGCGGGCGCCGAGCGTCGCAATCACGCGGTACGTCCCCGGTTGGTCCGCCACGAACACGCCCGCACCGTCCACCGTAGCGTACCCCTGCCCGACCGGCGACACGGCCCACTCGGGGCGCGCATCGCCCACCGATTTGCGAGCCACGTCGGTCGCGACGAACGCGAAGCGCACGACGTCCCCAGCGCGAACCGCCGTGTCGGCGGGGGCGACGCTCAGCCGGACTACCGGGTTCGGTAGCACCACCAGGGTCCAGCTCTCGCTCGCCTTGCCCGCCGCCGCCGTGATCGTCGCCCGCCCGGCGGCGCGCGCCGTCAGGTGCCCGAGCGGGGTAACATCGGCCACGGCGGGTCGGCTCGACTTCCAGGTGACGCGATCGTAGCGCCGGTCGCCGTTCGCGGCGTACGGCACCGCTTCGAGCACTAGCGCCGTGCCGGCCAGCATGCGCTCCGCCCGTGGCGCCACGGCGATCTTCGCAGGTGGCTGGGGCAGCACCGTGATGTGCGCGAAGGCCACCGTGGACTTCACGGCTCGTCCCGGCAGACCCGCCACCGCGGCGACATTGAGGGTGCCGGTGGACCCGGCGCTCACGAGACCGGTCGTGTCGACGGCGCCCTCGAAGCGACCGCCGCTCGCGAACCAGCGGATCACCGCCTCCGGCATCGCCCGGCCGCTCGAGTCGTACGCGGTGGCGTGGAGCCGGACGGTATCGCCAACTTGGAGGGCGTACTCGGCCGGCTTCACGTCGACCCGGGCGATGGGCTGCGGCACAGTGGGCGCGGCGGGCTGCTGGGCGGGCTGTTGCCACGCGAGCAGCGTGCAGACGAGATGCAGGGTCATGCTGGGCCTCACGATCCTCGGGCTGGAGCGTCGTACACAGGAGTGGCGCGGACGGCGGCCTAGCACGTTATCCGTAGCATGCGGAACGCGGAAGAGGCGCTGCACGCCGACCTGAGATGGCGGTATGGTGTCGTTACGGTGGCGCCAGGGCGCCCAAGCCCTGCAAGGAGCGCCGCTTACTCTATTGACAGGATTCGGGGAAGACCCTACGTTTGGCCCCGGTTCAAGCAATACGTGGCACCGTCACCGGTTTGTCTGCGCTCCGCGAGGACCACTTGTCTCGCGGTTTTTGTTTGAGCCCGTCTCTGGTCGCGGTGACCAGGGCCGAACATTCCCGGGGCAGTGCCCCTTAGTGCTGAGGTCTGAACGGTATGGCAAAGGGTAAGGTGAAGTGGTTCAACGACGCGAAGGGCTTTGGCTTTATCGCGCAGGAGTCGGGTCCGGACGTGTTCGTCCACTTCACGGCGATCCAGGCTGAGGGCTTCCGCAGCCTCGCCGAGGGCGATACGGTGGAGTTCGAAGTCGCTCAGGGTCCCAAGGGCTTGCAGGCGCAAAACGTTCGCAAGGTCTGAACGACGCTGATCGTAGGTGACGGGCCCGGGGCTCCCCGGGCCCGTTTCGTTTGGGCGGCTTATATTGACCGCGTGGCTACGCTGCGCCTCGCGCTCCTCGCCGTGGTTACCCCTGGCGTCATAGCGGCCCAGGTGACGGCGCGCCCCCCGGCGTCCTCCCCGCTCCCGCCCTCGCCGCCGTACCGCGGCTTCTCGCCAGGCATCAGCTACCGGGCGTTCGTAGAACGGGCGCGAGCACTCGCGGACAGCGACGTGTTGCGCTGCCAGACGTCCCCCCACACCGCCCAAATCATGGAATGCGGCGTCGTGATCCGCGATCCGCGCGACGCCGCCCGTTTCTACCTGAGCGCCCATTTCATCGAGGGGAACGCGGATGTCGTCGCGTTCTACGATTCGGCGGGGTTCGGTAACGCCCGGGGTGTCGCACTCGTGAACCGCACGAAGCAGGACTTGACGCGCGTGTTCGGTCGCCCGCGGCCGCTCGGGAAGAGCGGGTGGGAGTGGCGCTACGGGCGGAAATCGGTGCGGTTCAGCTGGCGCGGCCGCGGCACGGCGCGCTGGGTGTCGGTGACGTTGACCGACAACGACGTGATGGACCGGATTGGGAGGTACGTGACACCAGCCAGAAGCCGAAAGCCCTAAGAACTTGCGGCTTACGACTTGCGGCTTGCCACTGCGATCAACCGCTCCGCCAGGGTAGCCACCCCCTTCGCCGCCCCCAGCTGATCGAGCCAGCGCGGCGGGATCCCCGATTCCCCGTCCCGCGCCCCGAGGAGCGCGCCCGCCACGGCGGCGTTGGTGTCGGTGTCTCCGCCCGCTTCCGCCAGGAACACGAGCGCTTCCTCGAGCGACGGCCGGTGGACGGCGCACCAGAACGCGATCTCGACGCAATGCACCACGTAGCCGTACTCGTCGCGGACGGCGATCGGCAAGTCGCTCTCGGGCTCCCAGGGCACCCGGCGGATCGCTTCGATGAGCGCCCGCGGGGCCGTACCCTGCAGCCGGTGCAGCACTTCCTCCACGAAGTAGGGGTTGCCGTTCAGCAACTCCCGTCCGGCGAGATTCACCGCGACGGCGCCCCACGTGCACCGCTCGTCCGCGTGCGTGATGGCGGCCTGCTGGGTCGAGACGCGGATCAGGCGGTCGACATTGTCGTGATAGCGGAGTGCGACCGGGATGCACCGCATGACGGCGCCGTTCGACGCGGCTCCCCGGGGATCGGCGCCGCGCGCGCTGCGTCCCGCGTCGAACGGCTCTGCGCCCCGAGCGATGAGCCGCAGGGCGCGTTGCGTCAGCACGCCGATGCCCCGGCCATCCATCTCCATCCATTTCACCCACCGGCGCGCCACGTCGTTGGCGTCGAAGTCGCCCAGCTCGGCGAGCGACTCCGCAAGCAGCAGCGCCATCGCTGCGTCATCGTCGAAGGGGGAGCCTTTGGGAGGGGGGGCGAGATCGCGTACGCCCTGGGGGAACGCTTCCCGGATCGCCTGCGCGGTGCCGAGCCGCTCGGTCGGTACGCCCAGCTGGTTGCCGACCACGAGTCCGAGCAGCGCACCACGCGCGCGCGTGAGCAGCAGCGGATCGAGAGCGTCGCCGGAGGACCGGACGGTCAAAACGTGATCACGACCGCCCCGCTCGAGGGCGCGACGCGGGCGGCGAAGCCTTCCCGGTCGGCGTGGGGGCCCACGTAGGGATGGGCGTTGTTGTACGCCGCGACGACGGAGTTGCGATACAGCCGGTAGTACCCGACGTGGGTGCGCACGCCGCCCTTCGGGACCACGCAATTGCAGCGCGCCGCCGCTCGAGTCCCGGGATTCACCTCGATCGTGATGGCGGTGGCGCTCGTGTTGGTGACGAGCGGCGCGAAGTAGCTCTGCCCCTCGAGCTCGGCGACGATGCGCGCGACCTGACGTCCGCGAAGTGGCCGGAACTCGGGGAGCGGGCCTTGCAGCAACTCGCCGATCGGCGGGCTGCCGGGCCGGATGAGGCGCCACCGCAAGTCGGCGCGACGAGCCCCGCGCAGCGCCAGCCGGGCGGTCCCCTCCGGTCGCACCGTGTCGATCGGAGTCCCACGCGCGAGAATCTCCACCGGCTCGACCAGCGCGTTGTGCACGAACGCGACGCCCGTTCCAAGGAAGCCGGCGCGGCGCGCGAGCAACAGGCCAGCGGCCGCGACGGCGAGCCCGCCCGCCACCCACCACCCCAATCGGCGCGAGCGGGAGCGGACCTCGCCCGAGCTCCGGACCTGGCGCTCCACCGTGGCCGCGCCGACGAGCTTCGGGGACCCGGCGGCGCGCCCCCGCGCCAGCGTCGCCAACACGTCGTCGGCCGTCTGGAAGCGCCAATCCGGCTGCTTGGCGAGGCACTTCACGATCGTATCGGACAGCCAGCGGGGGATGCGGGCGTTCACGTCACTGGCCACGGGGATCGGGTCGGTCAGGTGCTTGCCGACGATCTCGGCGCTGGAGTTGCCGTCGTAGGGCGGCGCGCCCGTCACCATCTGAAAGAGCATCGCGCCGAAGGCGTACAGGTCGCTGCGCCCGTCGAGGTTGGGTTGGCCCAGGGCCTGTTCGGGGCTCATGTACTGCACGGTCCCGACGGTGAAACCGGTCGCCGTCATCGCCCCCTTGGTGCCGGTGGTGGGGTCGAGCAGTTTCGCGATGCCGAAGTCGACCAGCAGCGCGCGGCCCGTCTTCGCCTCGAGCATCACGTTGTCCGGCTTGATGTCGCGATGCACGAGGCCCTGGGCGTGTGCGTGCGACAGGGCCTGGAGGATCGGCTCCGCGATCCGCAGCGCCTCGTCGGGAGAGAACGACCCACGCCGGCGCAGCGCGTCGGCCAGCGATTCGCCCTCGACGAATGGCATGACGTAGTAGACGAGCCCCTCGCCGTCGCCCGTGAAGTGGATCGGCAGGATCGCCGGGTGCTGGAGACGCGCCAGCGCCTTCGCCTCCTGGCGGAACCGGGTCAGCATCCCCGGGGTCCAGGCGATCTCCGGATGCAGCACCTTACAGGCGAGGCGCCGGTCGAGGTCCTGGTCCCACAGCTCGTAGACCTCGGCGAACCCACCGCGTCCCACGAGTCGTTTCACCTGGTACTTGGCGCCGAGAGCGCGGGCGAGGCGCTCCGCCGTCGGCACGGCCGTCGGCGCGGGCGAGGGCGCGGCCCGCTCGTTGGTGATGACCGTGGGCGAGGGGTTACCGCAAGCGGGGCAGAACGCCGAGCCGGTGGGGATCTCCGCCCGGCAGACGGGGCACGTCATCTGGGTCGTCACGGCAGGTAAGATTCGCTTTCCGCGCCGCCGGTGCAACGGGACGTTGGGACCATGTGCCTTGCATCGCCGTCCCTTCCTAACGGACCGACGCCGCACCCCCCTGCATTAACTTCTCCCCGTGCTCATCCTCCGAATCGCGCTCGGCCTCGCCCTCGCCTATGTCGCGCTCGTCGTCCTCGCGTGGCTGTATCAGGAGCGGCTCGCGTTCCCGGCTCCACGCGCCCCGGTGCCGGACCCGCAACGCCTCGGCGTCACCAACGGGGAGCGGATCGAGCTGGTGATGGCGGACGGAACGAAGCTGGCGGGGTGGTACTTGGCGCCTGTACGGGCAGGGGCGCAGCATGCTGCGCCCCTACACCTGTCCCCCGCCCTGCTGTGGTTCTACGGCAACGGCGAGAACATTGCGACCATCTGGCCGATCCTGCGGGACTTCCAGCCGCCCGCCGCGGCGCTGCTCGTCGTCGACTATCCCGGTTACGGCGGAAGCGACGGGCGGACCACGGAGGCGGGCCTGTATCGCGCGGCGGACGCCGCGTACACCGCGCTCGCCGCCCGCCCGGAGGTCGACCCGCGGCGCATCTACGTGTACGGCCGCTCGCTCGGCAGCGCGGCAGCGACCTACACCGCTACGCGCCACCCGGTAAGCGGCCTGATCCTCGAGTCGCCTTTCACGAACGCGGCGGACATGGCGCGGGACGCGTATCGCATCCTGCCCCGGTTCATCCTCCGCCTCTCGCTCGACAACCTCGGCCGCATGAACCAGGTGCACTGTCCGGTGCTGGTGTTCCACGGAACCGCGGATCGGCTGGTACCGATCGCGATGGGCAGGCAGGTCGCCGCCGCTGCAGCCGGGCCGGTGGAGTTCGTGCTGGTCGAGGGCTCGGGACACAACGAAACGTACGACCTGGGGGGGAAGCAGTACCGCGACAAGGTGTGGGCGTTTGTGGCGGGCCCGGCAACCCCGAGGCACCCCTAGATCACCACCACGGGCACGATGCGGTCCCGCTGCTCCTCGAACCGGCGCTCGGCGTCGTCGAGCGCGCGCTGCACCGCCTCCCCGTCCCCGTCGGCGAACTTGGAGCTCGGTGCCAGGCGGCCGGTCAGCTTCCGCACCGCGACGAGCGCACGCGTCACCTCGCACCGGTCGATGTCGGGGTCGGTGTGACCAGCCACGAGCAGCTGTTCGAACAAGGGCAAGCTCTGCTCCTCGGCCAGCACGTACAGCGACTCGAGGATCTTGGGGCCGAGGAACCGGCGCAGCAGCTGATCGCCCCGAATCCGCTCGAACAGCGAGACCAGCACGTCGGCGTGCCCGCTGTAATAGCGGGCCGCCTCGACCGCGGCGGCGACGAAGGCATGGTGCGCGCCTGGCGTCACCAGATAGCGCTCGAACAATGGCCACGCCGCGTCCGGATGCCGCTCGGCGAGGCCCAGGAACGCGAAGTAGCGGCGCCCCAGGGGGGCCTGCGTGTCGGCGACGACGGTGCGAAGGCCGGCGACGCCCCAGCGCGCGCCCACCAGCGCCGCCGCCGCGGCGTGCTGCCAGCGCTCGAGCTCGGGCACGCGAAACGTGACGAGGTGGGGATCAGGAAAGGCGCGGCAGCGCTCAAGCACGGCCAGCAGCCGGCGATCCACTTGCGCGAGGGGACGCTCCACCGCGTCCGTGTCGGCGCGCCGCGCCAGTGCCAACGCCTCGCGGGCGAGCCGGTCCAGGCCGACCGCGTCCCAGATACGCTCCAGCACCGCAGCGTCGGGAGCGGCGAGCAACCGCTCGATCGCGTCGGCGAAGCGGCACAGGCTCTGGACGACGTTCACCCCTTGAAACTACGGATTCGGGCTCCGATGGCGAGGGGGATGTTGTCCACATGCATCTGGAAAACCGCGTGGAAATCGCGTAACCTTGCCGCGCGCCCCGGCTGGGAAACCCATGGAGGGCCTCTGCGAAGGTCAGCTCTCGTCGGCGCCGCCCTCATGCTGGCGGCGTGCACTCGCCCGAGCGGCCCGATCGTCATCGGCCTCTCAGGTCCGTTCTCGCAGCCGCGCGGCGCGTCCATGCTGCGAGCCGCCCAGCTGGCCATCGCCCAAATCAATGCCAAAGGGGGCCTGCGGGGACGGGGGGGGGCGGCAGGGGCGTCCCTCAAACTGACGACCGTAGACGATTCGGGTAGCGAGAACACCGCGGTGCGGGTGGCCGAGCAGTTGTCCGCCGATCCCGCGATCGTGGCGGTGGTGGGCCACCTGAGCTCGGATCCATCGAGGGCTGCGGTGCGAGTGTACGGGGCGGGGACGAGCCCCGTGGTTATGGTCTCGCCCTCCGCCTCGAGCCCTGATCTGGCAGGAATCAACCCCTACTTCTTCCGGGTCTGTCCGAGCGACCTGCAGCACGGGCCGCAGCTGGCGCGGTTCGCGTGGCAGACGCTCGCGGCGCGGCGGGCCGGAATCATCTATCTCAACAACGATTACGGCCGCGGCGTGCGCCGCACCTTCACGACCGAATTCGCCCGGTTGGGCGGAGTGGTCGTCGAGGCCGACCCGTACGTGGTCACGACGCAGTCGCTCGAGCCGTACCTGTCGCGCATGCGGCGGGCGGGCGGGGTAGACGTGCTCGTGCTCGCCGCCGAGCGCCCGGGGGCGGAGCTCGCGCTGCGCGAGATGCGTGCGCTGGGGATGCGCTGGCCGGTGATCGGGGGGGATGCGCTGACAGGGATCGAGGCCGCCGGCGCGCTGGCGGAGGGGGTGCACGTCTCGACGGCGTACCTGCCCGACCGGCAGGGCGAGCGCAACGCGACGTTCGTCGCGGACTACGCGGGCGCCTATGGGGGACAGCGGCCCGACCATCGCGGGGCAGGGACCTATGACGCCATCTATCTGCTGGCGCGCGCGATCGCGGCGGCCGGCCCGGGCCGCCGCGCGGTCCGGGACTACCTGGCACAGGTCGGCCGCGGCAAGCCGCCGTTCGAGGGGGTGACCGGGACCATCGTCTTCGACACCAACGGGGACGTCCCCGGCAAGCAGGTGGTGATCGGCGTGGTCCGGGGCGGCCGGCTCCTCACGGAGGCCGGGCCCTGATGCGTCCGCTGTTCGACACGATCAGGGCGCGCATCCTCGCAGGGCTGATCCCGCTACTGATCGGTCTCGTGGGGACCGCGCTGCTGGGAGCGGTGACCCTGCGGCAGATGCGGCAGGCGGTCGCCGACGAGCTGGGGGAGCTGCGGGCGTCGAGCGAGGTCGGCAGCGGCCTCGTCGCCACGGTGCTCGAGGAGATCCGCGTGGCCGAGCAGTACCTCGCGGCGCCGAGCGGCGACACGCGCCAACAGTTCCAGACGGCCGGCGACGAAGCGTTGCAGTACGAGAAGCGGCTCGAGGCGCTGGGCCTGACAGGCGAGGACCGCATCACGGTCAACAAGCTCAAGCAGCTGCACGCGTCGATCCAGGCGGGGTACTCGATCGCGCACGCACTCGCGGACCTGGGGCGCGAGCGCGAGGCCATGGCCCAGTCGGCGGCGGTGCGGCCGCAGGCGGCCGAGGTGACGCGGTTGGTGCGCGACCTCTCGAGCCGCCAGGCGGCGAAGGCGGTGCAGGCAGCCGCGCGGCTCGCAGAGGCCTCGCGGGACCGCGAGACGGCGCTCTGGATCCTGCTCGTCGGGATCGCCCTCGTGGGATTCTTCCTCGCTCGCTGGGCGCTGCTGTCGGTCCAAGGGCCCCTCAGCCGGCTGGTCACGGCGGCGGAACGGTTCGGCAGCGGTGACCTGCGACCCGTCACGGTGGGGGACATGCCACGCGAGTTCGCCGTGCTGGCGGAGGCGATGCAGCAGATGGCGCAGCGCCTGCGGCGCATCGTGGGCGAGGTGATCGGCGAGTCCGACCGCATCGCGGGCTCCGCGGGAGACCTGTCGGCGACGAGCGAGCAGCTCGCCGCCACGTCCAGCGAGGTGTCCAGCGCGATGCTCGCGATCTCGGGGGGCGCCGACCACCAGCGGGCCGCGCTCGGGTCCATGGGGACCGGCCTCGAAGAACTGCGGGTCGCGGCAAACGAGATGGCGGAGGCGGCGGACCGGACGGCCCAGCTCGGAGAAGAGATCCGCAGCGTGGCGGACCGCCATCGGGGGGACGTTGCGGCCGCCGGCAGCGCGTTGCTCGACGTGCGCGAGGTGGTGCAGACGACGTCCAAGCAGATCGGCCAGCTCGGTCAGCTGAGCGCCTCGATCGACGACTTCGTCGACTTGATCAAGCGCATCTCTTCACAGACGAACCTGCTCGCGCTCAACGCCGCGATCGAGGCGGCGCGCGCCGGCGAGCACGGCCGTGGCTTCGCAGTGGTGGCGGAGGAGGTCCGTCAGCTGGCGGACGAGTCCGCGCGGGCGGCGGAGGAAGTGGCTCGCACCACCGCGCTCATCCGGGAACAGATGGAGGATCTCACGGCGACCATGGCGGCGGGGCAGGCGAAGGTGCGGGGGATCGAATCGATCGCGGGGGGTGCCGCGCGCGGCCTCACCGAGATCGTCACGGCGATCGAGCAGGTCGAGCAAGCGGCGCTGCGAGTGCGCGTCTCAGCCCAGACGAACCGCGACACCACGGAGCGGCTCAAGGGACAGGCCGAGCAGGTGGCGACCCGCGCAACGGCGCACGCCTCGAGTGCAGAGCAGGCTACGGCTGCCTCCGAGCAGCAGGGGGCGTCGACCCAGGAAATGGCGGCCGCCGCGGCGCACATGCTGCAGGCCGCCGAGAAGCTGCGGGAATTGGTGCAGGGGCTGAGGGTGTAAGACGACGAGGTCGGCGGGAGCTGATCCCGTCAACGGCGCGACTTCTTCTTCTTCCCGACCCTCCGCGGAGCCGCTTTAGCCTTGGCGCCGCGCGCCACCTTGCGTTTTGTCTTCAGCGCGGCCTGGACTTCCACCAGCACGCGGTCGCCCTCGTCGGGGCCGATCAGCCCGCGGCGCACGGCGTACCGCACCAGCTCTTCCGAGTCCTCCGGGGTGAAGTCCCCGATGCCGGCCGCGGCGCGGATAGCTTTGATGAGCGCATCCGCCACCGGGCTGCGCAAAACGCTCGCGATGCCGGGGAGGGCCTCTAGCAGCGAGGAGATCTGCGACCCGCCGAGTTCGGCTGGCATCGACACGCTGCTCCGGCGCTGAAGGTCGCGCCAAGCTACTACGGCCCCAACAGAGCGTCAAGCATTTCCGACGCCCACGTCCCTCGTCAACTCCTTGTGATGCCTCTCGTTACCGCTCGTACCGCAGCAACAGCGACGTCCCGTAGCCCCGCAATGGCGCGAAGCCGCTACCGCGTGCGTAAATCCAGCCCGCGTCGTAGCGGCCGGCGAGCGTGGCCGACAGCCGATCGCTCAAGCGCGCCCGGGCGACGAGGCCGCCGCTCTTCAAACGGCCGCCACGGTAGTCGGCCGGGCTCCACTGCCGAAACCCCAGCATCGGCTCGAGCTCCAATCGTGCAGCCACCGGATAGGTGAGCCGCAGCTCGCCGTCGAACACGTTCTCCTTGCTTTCCGAATTGGGACCGGTGCTGGTGAGCCCGGCGAGCCGGTAGAAGTCCCACGCCGAGACCGTGAGGGTCGCGCGCCCGATCACGCGCACGAACGCCAGCTCACTCACGAACCGCGTACCAGGGGCGTACCACCCCGCTACGAAGGCGCTCGATCCGGAGTACGTATCGGTCGAGAACGTGCTCATGGTCAGCCCGAGCAGCAGCCGCGACCTCGCGCCCAGCAGCCGGTCGGCGCCGGCCCGCACGCGACCCTCCCACCCGGGGGTGTAGGAAACCGTGTCGTCGGAGAACGGCGTGTAGCTGGAGAGGTAGCGGAGGCTCCCCGAGACGCCCAGGTTCCAGGCGCCGGCTTGCCGCGCGTACGCGACGCCACCCGCCACGCCGACGCCCGTCCCGAAGTTCGCGATCGGGAACGAGAGGTAGTTCGCGCCGACCGCGCCCGCGACCTGGAACTCGCTGGTGGACACCGTATGCCGTCCGGTCGGCAGGTTGAACGAGAGCGAGCCGATCAAGCGGTCGCGGCGCACGGTGTAGAGGAAGCGGACCTCGGTATCGGTGAACCCCGACAGCGTCTCGGGGCTCCCGGAGTACGACTCGAAATGTCCGCTGGCGTAGTGCGTGGTGAGATCTACCGACACCCGTCGCCCGAGCGGCGCCACGACGACGACGGGGATATTCCACTGCGCCACCGTCTTCGCGCCGATTCCCTGGTCAAAGCTGTAGCCGCGCAGCTCCCATCCGCTGAGCGCCTCGACGCGGGCATACAGGACGTCCGAACCTTGCGCCGCTAGACTGCCGCTGCAGACCGCAGCCGCGAGGGCGGCTGCCGGGAGCGACGGGTGCCGCATCCCGCTCAGGGGCGCTTGAGGATGATGAACACCGTGCCGATCAACGCGGCGCGCGCTGGGCCGTCGCAGGAGGCGCCCTCGCAGATGCGGTTGGGATCGGTGGGCGGCTGGGCAGGCGCCCCCGGCGTGCCGACCCCCTGCAGGCGGCTCGCGCCTGTAGGTACGGCGCCGTTGATCGCAGTGAGCAGCGTGGCTTGGGTCGCGGGCGACCGCCCGGCACCCGAGCCTCCCCCCGCTCCCGCTGCGGCGGCCAAATCGCTCGGCGGGGTCGTGCTGGCGCTCCGGGCCGCCTGGCTCGCGGCGGCTTGCCGCGCTGCGGCGCCGAACCCTGGGTCGCGTTGCGCGGCCGAGCCGAACGCCCGCGCGGCCGCGCCAAAGTCCCCTCGATCCTGCGCCTCGAGGCCGCGGCTGTACAGCAGGAACGCTTGGATGTCCCGCGTGGGCCGCTCGCTGATCGCGACACGCTCGGCCGGGGTCAACGTGATGCCGAGCTTGGTGAGCAGTTGGAGCACGACGGCCTTCTCTACCTCGAACAGGGCCTGCAGCCGATCGGCCTGCGATCCGGTCGCGGTGACGTGGGCATCCGCCGCCCGCACCACCGTCGCGTCCAGCCGGAGCTCAGTCGCGGCACCCAAATCGAACTGGCCCTGCACTACCTGCGCCGCCTGCACCAGTCGCCCCGAGCGCGCGCCTGTCGCCGGGTCCACGAGGCCGGTCCCGGCGAGCGCGAGCTCGTCGAGCAACACCTGGAGCCGGTCCCGCTCCACCAGCTTCAAGTCGTGCACGCGGGACAGATCGGTCAATACGAGCGCCGCGAGGCCGCGCTCGAGCGGCCGATAGCTGCTGTCGCTGCCGATGTAGTGAAACGGCATGACGGCAACCGTGTTGGCGCCGGGCGGCGTGCGTGCGAGTAGGGATTCGCGCGCGATCGCTTGTCGCGCGGCCAGCTGGAGCTGTTTGTGGGTGAGCAGCGTGAGCCGCCCGGACAAGAGCCGCTGCACCGACTTGCCCGGCCGGGTCGCGAGCAGCTGGGTGTAGACCGCGCGTGCCGAGTCGTACTGGGTCAGACCCTCGTACGCGAAGCCCAGGTACCCGCGCGCCTCGGCGTTGGCGGGCTGCGCCCGCAATACCACGTCGAGCACGCGCCGCGCGTCGGCAAACCGGTCAGCCGCATAGTAAGCCTTGGCCAGGCTGAGGGTGAGCTGCGCGTCGTCAGGATGCTCGGCTACTCGGGTCTCGAGGGAGGCGATGTCAGCGAGGCTGGGAGCGCTGGGACGGACGCCACCGGGGGGCGCGCCAGCGGCGCATGCCGCGCAGACGAGCGCGACACATACGGGCAGTGCGGCGGTGAAATGCGGACGGCGCAAACGGAGCCTGGGCGGCGGAGCCGTGTTTAGGATAAGCGGCCCGCACACCGCGTGCGGTGACCGGCGGGAATCAGGGTTTGTGAGCGCGCTCACGCCGGTTCCGCAGCGCCACGAGGGTGCGGGGGCCAGCGCGCCGCGAGATAATCAGATCGGAATGGGACAGGAGCTCACCCAGCACCGTACGAGTGCGTGGGTCGAGCGGCATCTCGAACCGGAGGTCGAGCTGGTACTCCGCCAGATCGGGACCCTGGCCAGTGAGCATGAAGCCCTGGCGCTCGGGTTTGACCTGATCGACCTCGATCTCCGCCAAGGGTTCGTACTTTGGAGCGGGGCCATCCATGGCAACCTCCGGTTCCTCTGAGAGATACGCCCCCCACGGGGGGTGTCAAGGCAGGCGCCCGGACCCGCCTTGCCGGGCCGCCGCCCTTCCAGGGGTGGCTACATTTCCGCTTGGAGGTGCGGAAGTCGTGGGACGACGCGGCATCAAGGAATACCGAGCGCCGGAAGCGCTGGCGCTGATCGCGGCAGACCGGGAGCACGTTCCCCTGGTCTGCCCCTCTTGCAGCACACGGTCCATTGTACGCGCGCCCCGGCGGCGCGGCGGGAGGGTGGTTGTAGCGGCATCGGAGCGGATCACGCTCACCTGCCAGTCGTGCGGTCGGCATGCGTCGTACATCGAGCGCGGCCCGGAGCCGCCGCGCGATCAGACGATGGATCCTCGCGAGGCTGCCGTCTAGGCACGACCTGAACGAGAGGAGCGACTGAGGAGCGGTGGCCGGCGACGCCATACAGATGATGGGCACGGTGAGCGAGGTGCTGCCCAATACGACCTTCCGCGTGAAGCTCGAGAACGGCCACGAGGTGCTCGCCTACGTGAGCGGGAAGATGCGTAAGAACTACATCAGGATCCTGCAGGGGGACCGCGTGGCGGTGGACCTCTCGCCCTACGACCTCACGAGGGGCCGGATTACCTACCGATACAAATAAAGACAAGAGACGTCACCAGAAAACGTAAGAGGCCGGGATTCGCTCCCAGCCTCTCGACGTTTCTGCGCGACGTCTTCGCTGCCATCCTTCTGAGACGCTCTCGCTCGACGCCTTAGAAGAAGAGCATGAACCCGCCGGAGATGTCGACCTGCGCCGGCTTGCCCGCGCCGATGCCTTCCTGCTCGCGGCTACCCTCGAACACGAGCTTGAGCGACTTCGTCCACTGGTGGTAGATGCCTGCGGTGGCCATCGTCCACTGCGTGCGCACCGTGTTGTTCCCTAGGCTGGCGGCGGTCTCACCCGCGCTCGCGTTCTTCAGGCGGCTGAAGCCATAGCTCACGCCAAGGTTGGTCTTCTTGTTCACGGTGTACATCACCTGCGCGTAGCCGCCGTCGGACTTACGCAGATCCGTACCACTCGGTGCGACCTCTTGCCCCGAGAACTGCAACACGTGACCCAGACCCTTGCCGATGTAGCCGCTCACCACGACCGAGAGATCGGAGAAGTCGCCCCGGATCCCGGCCGTGCCGCCAACGGAGCTGGCGGTGTTGCCGCCCGTCACCGCGTTCTTCGTGCTCTGCCAGGTCCCGCCGGCCCAGAACATGTACTTGTTCTTGCCTGACCTCTGATTGTAGGTGAACTCGGCCTCGACACGCGGGATCGAGGTATACACGTAGGCTGCTGATGCCGCGTTGGTCCCAGCCCCCTGACCAAATATGCTCGGCTGGAACAGCCCGATGCTCAGCTGCCCTGGCTGGCCACCTCTTGTGCTGTAGGTGACCTGGGCATTGAAGTTGGGATAAAGGTAGCCATAACCAATACGGCCCAACGTCGTCCCACCACCTTGAGCACCAGTGCCGACTGCACCGATCCCCACTGCGCCGACGCCGAACAGCGTCATGTCGTTGAGAATGGCCTGGCGGCCGAAGAGCGCCAGCTCGCGACCCGCGAGGATCTGACCCCACTGACCGCCGACCGTGAGGTACACCTGGCGCATGTCGATCTGCGCGCCGAACTGGTCGTGTGTACCCGCGTTTTGGATCTGTGGCGCGAAGCCGAAGTGCACGCCGAGGTTCATCCCAGCTTCCTTGCCCTTCGCCTCGAAGGTGGCGAACGCGGGGAGCAGGCCGGTGCGGACGCTCGAGTTGGACGGACCGCTGTTGCTGACTTTGGTGAACGTCCAGAAGGCGTTCACGTTGCCCGCGAACGAGAACGACCATCCGTTGGACATCTGCATTGTGAGCTGGGCGTTGGCCGCCGCGGGCAGCAGCAGCGCCACAGCTACCAACAACACCGCTAGACGCTTCATACGAGAATCCCTCCTTGGGAGTGTTCCTGCTCAATCCTGCCGCTCGTGCCCTGCGAGGCGCCGCCGCGCGTGGCGCGGCGCCAGGTACAACCGAGTGGGACGGTGCTCCCACCGCTGATGCTCGTGAGCCTGCGTTTGAGAGATCGTGACTGAAAGGGAAGTCGAGCCCACCTCCTCGAAAGAGGTCGCTGCACGCTACTGCTTCCCGGTAGGGCTCACTGCCAGGGACGGCTTCCGCACCGATCCCGAAACCCAAGGCGAATCCACCTACCGGCCGCCCCATGGCTCGGAACCCCGCAAAATATTAGGGAGGACCCCCCCCTAAATGCAATAAAGCGAACGTCATCCGTCCGTTGCGAGCCCAGCCCCCTGCTCCAGACTCACTGTCAATGCGCGGGCACAGGCGGGCGCAACTGGCCTTGTGGGAAGGGGATGGGTGCCTGGTATGACCTCTGCGGAATGGGGAAGCATTCCATCGTGATTCCGGCAATACTCGCCCTCTTTGTGACTGTATCAGCCTGCAACCACGACGCCTGGTGGGGAGGACCGCGCCCCCGTTGCACCGCCCGAGTCTCCTGGAGCGACCGCGAATTCTGGTCGTGGAGGGAGACCCCGACGGCGCAACGGGGATGAAGTCTACATGCCAGCCTTCGGCAGCCCGAAGACGAAGACGGAGTTGCCGAGTGGATAGCTGATCTGGAAGTTTCCGCCCGCGGCGACGGCGACGAACTCTTCGCCATCCACCTCGAAGACGGAGGGCGCGGCGTTGGCGCCCGCGCCGCAGTAGAACTTCCAGAGGACGGTGCCGGTCTTGGCGTCGTACGCCTTGAACCAGCCGTTGCCCTCGCCCGTGAAGACCAGGCCGCCCGCCGTGGCGGTCGCGCCGCCCATCATCGGCAGCTCGGTCTTCACCGTCCAGGCGATCTTCCCGGTGTTCAGGTCGATCGCGTTGACGTTGCCGTACTCACCCGAATAGCCGCCCTTGTCGTCCGGGACGCGGACGAACGCGCTGCCGAGCCACAGGCGGCCCTTCTCCCACGGCGCGTAATGAACCTTGTAGTGCATCGGCTGATGCAGGCCCACGGTGTACGCGTACGCCAGATCCGGATGCACGGCGATCGGCGACCACTCCTGGCCGCCGTTGGCGCCCGGGAGCATGAACACGCCGTCAGCGGTCGGCTGGGTGTACATGTTCTGCTGCGGCACGAACGCCGCCGAGCGGCGGATCAGCTTACCGGTCGCGGCATCGAGCACGTAGACGAACCCGGTCTTCCCCGCCTCGACGACGGCCTTCTTGCCGCCGACCATGGCGATCACCGGCGGGGACACGGCGTCCAGGTCCCACACGTCGTGCGGCACCTCCTGGTAGCCCCACTTGAACTTGCCGTTGGTGGCGTCGATCGCGACGATCGACTCGGTCCAGCGGTTGTCGCCCGGGCGGATCGAGCCGTCCAAATCGGGCGAGGGGTTGCCGATCGTGACGAACAGCGTCTTCGTGTCGGCATCGTAGGCGGGCGTCATCCACATCGAGCCACCGCCGGTCTTCCAGGCGTCGGCGTACTTGGCGGAGTCCGCCTTCTCCTTCGCGATGTCGCGCTTCAGGTCGTCGCCGTCCGGCGTCGTCTTGGACCAGGGGCCCCACCAGCCGCCTTCTTCGGGCGACGGGAGGGTGTACCACGTCCAGACCGGTGCGCCGGTCGCGGCGTTGAACGCCTTCACGTAGCCGCGGATGCCATACTCGGCGCCCGAGGTGCCGATGATGACGTTGTCGCCGATCACCAGCGGCGCCATCGTCTCGGTGTAGCCAGCCGCGGGACCATCACCCACTTTCACGGCCCACTTTTCTTTGCCGGTCGCGGCGTCGAGCGCGACCAGCTCGTCGTCGAGCGTGCCGAGGAAGACCGAGCCACCGGCAATCGCAACCCCGCGGTTGTTCGGGCCGCAGCACGCGGTGCTCACGGGCCCGTTCTTGTGCTCGTACTGCCACAGCATTTTCTGGGTCCGCAGATCGAACGCCCGGACGATGTTGTTGGGCGTCGCGGGCGAGGTGATGTACATGGTGCCGTTGACGACGATCGGCGTGGTCTCGAAGCTGCCAAGCGTCGTGGACCCGTGCGTGTAGACCGCCCGCGCGACCAGGCGCCTGACGTTCGTGGTGTTGATCGTCTTCAGGGGGGAGTAGCGATTGTTCCAGTAGTTGTGACCGTACATCAGCCAGTTACCGCTCCCCGCGGCCTGGAGCAGCATGTCGTTCGTGACGACGCTATGCGGTGCGGCCGGCGGCTCAGCAACCCCGCCCGACCCTTGCGCGCACAGCGGTGCGGCGACCAGCGAGGCAACAGCCGCGGCCGCGCACCATCGAGCCCATTGCGTCATACCCACCTCCGTTGAAGGTCCAGGTGACCTACTGCCCTGCGCTGAGCGAGAATCCGACGTACATGTGGCGGCCGGGAGCGGGCTCGTAATACCGCCCGCGGGCCGCGTTGATTACCACCGATCCGACGTACGACCTGTTGAACACGTTGTTGAACCCCACGAACGGCCGCAGCCGCACGCTGCCGAGGGTCCCATCCCACCCGAAGCGCAGGTTGGTCGTCCACCATGGCGCGGTCCGGGTGTCGAGCGTGTCGTCCACGAAGTAGCCGGACGAGTGCGTCTCCTCCAGCTCGCCCCACACCCCGCGCGCCAGCGCCGGCCGGCTCTGCAGCAGCAGGTGCAGCCAGTGCTGAGGGATACCGGGAAGCGCCCGTCCATCCAGCACGTGGCCGGCGAAGCTGTAGCTCGTGTAGCGGAAATCGGAGTACGTCCAGCTGGTGATCAGGTTCAAGCCCGAGACGAGCTCGAGCTCGGCGCCGAGCTCGACGCCGCGGTGGCGCGCCCTCCCCGCGTTCTGGAAGAACACGCGCCCGGGCGAGGCGGGAGGCGGGTACGCGTAGCCGATCAGCTCGTCCCGCACGTTCGCCTGGAACAGGGCCACCGAGTAGTTGAGCCGCCCCACGACGTCCCCCCGGACGCCCACCTCGAAGTTCGTCGCCTGTTGCGGCTGCAGGTCGGGGTTGAACCCGCCGGCGCCGCTGGGCCGGTTGGTGAGCTCGGTCGTCGTCGGGGTCTCGAACGAGGTCCCCACGTTGGCGTACACGGTGACCTGGTCCGACGGCGTGGCGGCGATGCCGACCGAGCCGCTCGCGGCGTTCATCAGGCGGCGGCCCGAATCATCCGGGTTCTGCGCCGTAAAAGGGGTGAGCCGGTCTGTGACGTCGAAGCTCACCCAGTCGTAGCGCACCCCGCCGGTGACGGTCACGTGTGGGGTCAGCTCCACGGCGCTCTGAAAAAATGGGCCCACCTCGGTGACGTGCTCCAGCTGATCGAGCGCGCGCACGGTGTCCGGCCTGCCGCCGCTGTTCCCGGTATTGAGCCGATCGTCACGCTGCCGCTGGAAGTCGAAGCCGGCCGAGAGCCGCTGGCGCACCGAGCCCAGCGACACGGGCTTCGTGATGGTGGCGCGGGCACCGTAGGCGAGCCGACCGAGGTCGATATAGGCGAACGTGGTGGGATTCTTGAGGTCGCGCGTGAGGCCAAACAGCGTCACCGCCGCCTCGCCCCCGCTCGCAAACTGCCGCCGCACCGTGACTCCACCCTGTGCCTGAGTGACTTGCTTGCCCGCTACCGTCGTGATGTTGATCGCGGCGGCGGAGTCCGGGTTTCTGGCCATCTCCGGCGCGGTGAGGGCGCCCGGGTTATCGGCGCGCGGATCCCACCCGACGTCGGCCGTGGCGGCGAGCGACCACCCGGGCCCGAGCGGCAGGTGCAGGCGTGAGTTCAGGTTGCGAAAGTCGGCGTCGGAGTGCTGGCGCTGCCCCGCGTAATGCAGTTGCGATAGCGTCACCAGCGCGCTGCCGGAACCCGCTCGGAACGACGTGCTCGATTGCCACTTGGTCCAGGTGCGGTCCAGGTGACGGTCGAACGTGCCGGCCAGACCGCGCACCTCCTCCACCACCTGCCGCGGCGCCGCGGGGTCGGTCCAGATACTGATCACGCCGCCCGAGGCATTCCCGAACAGCGCGGACGACGAGCCCCGCAGCACCTCGATCCGGTCCGCGGCGCCCAGCTCCAAGTTGGTGAGCTGGCCCTGGCCGTCCGGCAGGGTCTGGGGGATGCCGTCCAGCAGCACCTTGATGCCGCGCACGGCAAACGCCGAGCGGGCGCCGAAGCCGCGGATCGAGATGCGCTGGTCGAGCGAGAAGTTGTAGCGGTTCGCCGCGTACACCCCCGGCACGGTGGCGAGCGCCTCGTCGAGCCCCCAGGTGGGGCGAGCGCGGCTGATCTCCGTCTTCTCGACCAGATGGATGGCGAGCGGGATCTTGCTGATCGGAGGGTTGGCGCGGGTGACCGAAACGACCGCTGGCGGCAAGGTGTAAACCTTCAAACTGTCCTGGGGCGGCGGGGTCGTGTCCCGCTGCTGCGCGAAGGCGGGCCGCGGAAGCACGCAGCACAGGGCGGCCGCTGCCGCCACCCGCCGAACGGACACGAGGTGCACCACCGCACGAAACCTGGGCAAGAGGATGGTTCTTAACCGCCGCGGCGAGGTCAGTCAAGGGACGGAGGAACTTGACTCAGGGAAGCGGTTTGGGATGGTCGCCTCGGACGAACAGGAGCGACACCTGCCGCCCGCCGTAGCTCGCTTGGACGATGTTGATCTGATCCTCGAAGCGATCGAACAGCAGCCTGGCGTCCACGCGCAGTCCGGCGAGGCCGCGGGGGGCGGGCGCGTGCAGACACAGCCACAGCAGATCCCCGGTGCGCCGGGCGCCGCACCAGGCGAGCGGCAGGGTGCGGCCGGCCCGATCGGAGAGCGTGAGGACCGTGGTCAGGTACCCGAAGGCGGCCGAATCGGAGACGCCACCGGCGACCGCGCGGAAGTCATCGGCGAACGCGCGCACCGAGACCACAACCGTGCGGTCCGCGGCGGCGTAGCTGAGCTGAGTCAGCGTCGTGTGCAGGGGATGGACCGCGACCGCCGCCGCCGCGCCGACGCCCCAGAGCAGGCGCATGCTACCAGGGGCTCCGCTCGATCGCCCAGCGCGCGGCGACGAGGGCAACCACCGCCGACACCGCCACAACGCGCAGCCGGAGCGGGCTGCCAGCACGCGGCGCGACCGCGCCAACGCAACGATCCAGCCCCGCGAGCGCACCGGCGGCGAGCGCGAGGACCACAAGCTGCCCGAGCTCGATCCCGACGTTGAAGCCGAACAGCGGCAGGGCGATGGGAGCGACGAACAGACTGCGCAGGTAATTCGCGAACCCCGCCCCGTGCACCAGTCCGAACACGCCCGCGAACACCGGACGATAGCGACCGCCCCACCACGCCCGCGCCCGGTCGGCCACGAGGAGGTTCTCGATACAGGTGGCGACGATGGTCAGCGGGATGAGGAACTCGATCAGGGCGGTCGGCAGCACCACGGCGCCCGTGACGGCGAGCGCGAGCGTCACCGAATGGCCGGCGGTGAACGCGCTGATCACCCAAAGACTCCTGCGCCAGTCTCGCGCGCGGTAGATCGCAGCCAGGGCGAGCAGGAACAGAATGTGGTCCATCGCGGCCAGATCGGTGATGTGGCGAAACCCGAGCGTGAGGAACGCCTGAAGCTCACTCATCGTCCGATCGCGGCGGCGTGGCGCAGGAGCAGGGGGTCGTCGGTGCCGAGGGCGAGCGCGCGCGCCATGGCGGCGCGTGCCGCGCCGTCGCGTCCCGACTGGTGCAGCGCCCAGGCCAGCAGGTCATAGCCGTAGATGTCGCGCCGCGTCTCGAGCTCCCTCGTGACGTGGGCCAGCACCTCGGGGACGCGCCGATTGTGGTCGAGTAGGAACAGGCTCCACGCCCGGTGCCACGCTCCCGGCTGCCCCAGCACCGCTACTTCCATCGCGCGCGCATACTCGGCGGCGTGCGCGCTGTCTCCCAGGGCGGCGTAGGCGTCACTGACCACGCCGAAGGTCGCAGGGTCGGGCACCGTGGCGATGGCCTGGTCGCCGTAGGCGATCGCGTCGCGCCAGCGCCCTCGCGCGACCGCCAGCCGCGCCTGCGCCGCCAGCAGGCGATAGTCGGACGGGAAAACGGAGAGGCCGGTGCGGAACGCGTACTCGGCCTCCGCCAGGCGGTCGTGCCGTAGCGCCAGGTCCCCGACCCGCAGGTAGAACCAGGCCAGCTGCTCGGGCGGCAGGTCGGGGCGCGCCTTCGCTCGGGCGAGCGCTGCGTCGAGCAGGCGCCGCGCCAGGTCGGTGCGGCCGCTGATCTCGGCCCAGCGGGCGAGTCGCGGAGCGACCGATAGCTCGTGACGCGCGGGCCATAACGAATCGAACAGCGCACGGGCGGCGTCGTAGCGGCCGAGCTCCAGCTCGATCTCGGCGAGCAGCGCCTGGTGGCCAGGCACGCCGGGATCGCGCGCGTTCAAGTCGCGGGCGACACGGAGCGCTTCCGCGAAGCGATGCTGCGCCAGCAGGGCCGAGGCGAGCGAGGTGTACGTTCCGGCGTTGTGGGCGACGCGGAGCGCGAGCGAGCGGCGTGCCAGCGCTTCCGCCCGGCGGTAGTCCTCGAAGTCACCCATCTCGCGAGCCCGCTGGAGGTAGAGCGCCGCAAGTCGCCCCCGGTCCGCCGCCCCGATCGAGTCGGCCGCCACGCGCTCCGCATAGAACGCAATGTCCGCGTCGCGGCGGGACGCGTCGGCGGCGCGCGCGTGGGAGACGGCCGTCGCGCGCGCAGTGGCGCGGAGGGAGCGGACAACGACCGCCACCGCCACCACCGCCAACAAGACGATGATCCGTGCGAGTCCGCGGGTAAACCTGCGACTCGGCGCTGCCGCTGAAGCGGCGACCGCCCATTCACGAGCCATGCCGAGTCGCGGCTTCACCCGCGCGCCGACGGGAGCGCCTTCCCTCACGGTAGGTGTGGCGCCGCGAGGTAGGGGAACGTGGCGCCAAACGCCACGTCGTTCGCGGCGACGTTGTCAGTGGTGAGGCCCGGGCTCGTGTTGCTGGGGTCGAGCAACGAGCCGAAGATCGCACTCAGCCCCGCGTCCACGACGTCGTCGCCGAGCTTCCGACCGCCCCACCCGTTCGCGAGCGCCCAGGAAAGCCACCCGGCGCTCGCGGGGTCCTTGTCGGTCTGGATGATCAGCTCGTCCGGCAAGAGCACGGCCGCGAGGGTGTTCTGCACCGTGGCGTTCCGGCCGGCCACGTTCGCCACGAACGCCTTGAGCTCGGCGCTGATCAACGTCACGTCCTGCGCGGGGCCGGTAGCCCCGTGCACGGGGTGCGACCGCTTGGCCAGGAACACCTCGCTCACGAGTGGGTTGCCGAGGCGCTGGATCTGGTTATAGGCCCGCTCGGTGGCGGCCATGACGTTGTCGTTGTTGCACCCGGCCAGCAGGGCCAGTCCGACCAATCCCGCATGAATGCGCTTCATCGTGTGCTCCTTGAGTCGAATGGAGGTCCGTCCGGGCTAGCGGCTGATCGTGCCCCATACGCCGATCTTGGCGTTGCCAACCGCCGTTAGCTGCGCCGTGGGTAGCTCGATGACGATCGACAACACGTTGAACCCCTTCACGTAATCGATGCCCGGGTTGCGGAACGCGCTCGCGGTCGGCGCGTCCGGGAGCTGCGCGAGCGGGCCGGTCACGGGCTTCCGATCCGGCAGGATGCGGAAGAACTGCTCCAGGTCGATGAAGAACGGATCGTCACGCCAGCCGGCGAACACCTGCACGCCATCTGAGGTGCCGAGCACCGTGTTGATCCTCCCGGTCACCGTGGACGCCACCTCCGCCACCTGGTTGCCCATCGCCCCCGGCACGGGAGGTGCCACGGGCCCCCGCACCTCGACCGTCTGGTCCGCGCCGGATCCGTTGAACGTGATTTGGATGACTTTGTCTTCGACGCCGTCGGTATTGTTGTCGATCTTGAACTGGTACAGGAGGTTCGGGTCGAAGTAGGTGTTTCCGGTCTGCGCCGGCGTGATGAAGGCCCAGCTGTTCAGCACCAGGACCGTGCGGCCCGGCGACGCACCGGGGAACGCGTACACGTCCGTCATGTCCGCCGCGGGATTGAGCTCGACGTCGGGCGTGTCCTGGTGATCCGAGCCGCGCGCCAGCTTGATGACGCCCGCCGTGCCGAAACCGGCGACGGCGAGGACCGCGAACGCGAGCCGCGCACGCGGCGCGAGCTTGAAGTCCAGCATGGTGTCCTCCGCTGTAGGTCTGCCTACCTACGGCGGAGAACCAAGATCGGATTGCGTGTACGGCCGCTTAGATCCCCTGCCAGGCGCCCACGAGGAACGGCTGCTGCGTGGGCTGCGGCGAGCCGCCCGCGGGCTCTTCCGTCACCGCGCTCAAATCGGGCCTCAATCCAGCGGGCGCCGGGAGCGTGACGATCGCCCGGCCGCCGGCCGCGGTGTTGAACGTGCCGACGCTCACCGGATTCTGGCCCTTCTTGATGGCCCAGAGCTGGTAGATCCGGCCCGACGGAGCGGGCGGGAGGTCGAACGCCGCCACGACGACGAGGCCACGCACCCGGTTCCAGTAAAGCCGCATGGTGGGTGCCTTGCCGGTGGCGGCGAGATCCGCGGTGCCGACCGTGGAATCGAGGATCGTTGCCACCACCCGGTCTGCGCTGTCGAGTTGAGCCTGCATCGTCGCGATGGCGCCGCGAAGCCCGTCTCGCTCGGTCCGGCCGCGCCAATACCCATACCCCGCCACGATGGCGAGCGCGATCGATGCGGCCGCGGCGATCCAGGGGAAGCGCGGCGTACGAGCGGCGCCGAGCGGCCGAACCTGCCGGGCTTCGCGCAGTACGCGGTCGCGCAGACCAGGCGGGGGCGTCGCCGCCGGGGCGGCGTGCGCGAGGGCTCCCGCCACTTCGCGGAACGCCTGGACGTCGGCGCGGCATGTCGCGCACTCGGCGAGGTGGGCCTCGAACGGGGCGCGCTGCTCCGCTTCGAGAGCGTCGAGCGCGTACGGCCCAGCGAGCTCGCGGTACCGTTCGTGATCGGTCATGACGCCTCGCTCGAGAGCAGCGGCGCGAGCGAGCCGCGCAGCTTTTCCATTCCGGCGCGCATGCGTGTCTTGACCGTCCCCAACGGCTCCCGCAGCTCCGCGGCAATCTCGGTCTGCGTGAGGCCGCCGAAATACGCCAGCTCGATCACGCGACGCTGCACGTCCGGCAGCTCGGCGAGCGAGCGGGCGACGAGCCGCTGGGCCTCCTCGCGCTCGATGCCACGGTCCGGGGCGTCGCCCGCCGCGGCCAGCGGCGCGGCGAGTCCATCATTGCGCTCACTCGCGGCGCGCGCGAGCGCCCGCGCGCGGCGGCCGCGCGACCGCAACAGGTCGAGGGCCCGGGTGCGGGTGATGGTGGCAAGCCACGCCGCCACGCTCCCTCGGCTCGGGTCAAACCGCACCGCCGTCCGCCACGCCTGACCGAACGCATCCGCCACCACCTCGTCGGCATCGGCCCGCTCCCGCACGATCGCGACGGCGAGCGCGTACATCGCCGTGCCGTGACGATCGTACAGCTCCCCCAAAGCCCGGTCGTCGCCCGCGGTCAAGCGCTCCACGAGCGCGCGGTCCGATTGGCTGGCCACGGCCTCGAACTTGGTTTCACGTGAGGAGTTCCGCAACGCGCCCTTGCATGCTACGGCAGGAAGGACGCAGTGGATTGGACTCCCGCTGTCTACGAAGGGCGGCGCAGCATCCGGTTCCAGCGGATGCGCAGCGGGTCCCGCGCAACGCTGAGATAGATGATGACCGGCTTGCCCACGATGTGCGACCGCGGCAGGAAGCCCCAGAAACGGCTGTCGTACGACTCGTCGCGGTTGTCGCCCATCACGAAGTAGTGTCGAGGAAGGATCACGATGGGGCCCCAGTCGTGGGTCGTGGGATGGTAGTGCGCCGCGTCGCGCCCGACGTAGTGCGGCAGCTGCCACGCGCGGATCTGGGCGAGCCGGAAATCCGGCTCGGGCACCGAGCCCGTATGCAGCGCGTACGGCTCCTCGAGCCGCGTGCCGTTGCGGTACACCGTATCGTGAGCCATTCGCAGCGTATCACCCCCGACGCCAATCACCCGTTTCACGATATTGAGGTTCGGCGTGGAGTCTTCGACCGAGCGGAATACGACGACGCCGTCACGCTGGGGCTCGGCGTACCCCGGCAGCCGCCAGAAGCGGATGCCCGTGAGCGGGATTTCGAGCTCGCCGCCGTAGATCGCCTTGTTCACGAACAGGAAATCCCCGACGAGCAGGGTGTTCTCCATGCTGGCCGACGGGATGCGGAACGCCTCGATCAAGTACGACCGCAGCACGATCCAGATGACCAGAGCGACCGCGATCGAGGCGGCCCAGCCCTTGGTCCAGCGGTTGAACAATCGCAGCCACTCGAGCATCAGGGCCGCTCCACCCAGTCGGCGATGAAGATGTTGGTCTCGTGCGGCACCGTACCGTGCCGGTTGGACGCCCACACGAGCTGCTTGCCGTCGGGAGAGAACATCGGGAAGGCGTCGAATTCAGGAGACGTCGTGATCTGCTCCAGCCCCGCGCCGCCTACGCCGACGATGTACAAGTCGAAATTGCGCGACTCGGGATCCCGGTAATTCGACGCGAAGATGATCCGCTTCCCGTCGGGGAGGAAATACGGCGCGAAGCTCGCGCCCGGAAGATGAGTCACCTGGCGCTGGCCGGTCCCGTCCGCGTTCATGACCCAGATGTTCATCCGGGTGGGGCGCACCAGGTGCTTGGCGAGCAGCGAGCGATACTCCGCCGAGTCCGCCCGGCTGGCAGGGTGATACGCCCGATACACGATCAGCTTGCCGTCGGGCGAAAAGAACGGCCCGCCGTCGTAGCCGAGCTTGGTCGTCAGGCGTTTCACGCCGGTCCCGTCCACGCGCATCGTGTAGATGTCCAGATCCCCGTGACGCAGCGAGGTGAAGACGATCGTCTGTCCGTCCGGTGACAACGTCCCCTCGGCGTCGTACGCCGGGTTGGTGGTGAGGCGGCGCGCGCCGGAGCCGTCGGCGTTGGCGGTATAGATGTCGTAGTCGTACAGGGCCCAGACGTAGCCGCGCGAGTAGTCGGGACGAGGCGGGCAGGTAGCGCTCGAGTGCGCGGTGCTCGAGTAGAAGATGCGCCGGTCGTGATCGTAGAAGTAGCCGCAGGTGGTGCGGCCGAGACCGGAAGAGACGCGGTGCGGCCCGCTCCCGTCCGCGCCCATGATGTACATCTGATCGCAGTGTTCGTCGGGGCCCTGCCGCTGGAAGATCAGGAGCCGCCCGGACGCGGAGAAATACGCTTCGGCGTTTTGCCCGCCGAATGTGAGCTGGCGCAGGTTGCGAAGATGAACCTCTCCCGAGTCCGGCGCGAGCGACGCTTGCGTGAGGGCGATCACCAGCACCAGGGTCAGGGGCATAGGACTCGCAAGCTAGAGGGGATTGGGAGTGCGGGCAACCAGGATTCCCACTCGACGCCGCGCCCTGATGCGCGGCGGAAGCCGTGGCTCGGCCCCTTCCGCTGAAGCGGAGCGGTCTCGCCCGTTTACGGGCAGATGCCGAGCCGCGAGTTCACTCGCGCACTCCGGGGAGACCGAGTGCCATTAGATTACACGGCACCCATGGGCGACCCGAACGCACCGCGCCGCTTCCAGCCGCCGCTCTTGGACGCGCTCGGCAAGCTGTGCACCGACGGCAAACAGCTGGCCGACTACCTGTGGCAGGTCCCCGACGACGCCGGGGCGCGCCAGAAAATCCTCGAAATCCTCGACCAGATCGCCCGAGAGAGCACCAAGCAAGGCCGGCGGGAGATGCCGCGCATCTGCGAGGAGTTGAAGACCGCGGCGAAGGCGAGCCCGAGCCCCCAGCAGGTGGACATGCTCGTGAACGGGTTCGACCGCCTGGTCGGCCTGTGGCAGGCTGCGAAATCCGGTCTCCTGTGAGCCCGCGCGCGACCAATGCGGCCGCGCCCACCCCGGCCCGCGACACTTCGCTGGACCAGCTCTGCATCAACACGATCCGCACCCTCGCCATGGATGCCGTGCAGCAGGCCGACTCCGGGCACCCGGGGACGCCCATGGCGCTGGCGCCGCTCGCCTACGTGCTGTGGCAGCGCCACCTGCGCTACAATCCCGCCGACCCCGACTGGTTCGGGCGCGACCGCTTCGTGCTGTCGGCGGGCCACGCCTGCATGCTGCTCTATGCGGTGCTGTACCTCACCGGCTACGACCTCTCGCTCGACGAGATCAAGCGGTTCCGGCAGTGGGGCAGCCGCACGCCCGGCCACTCCGAGCGCGGCGTCACTCCCGGCGTCGAGGCGACGACCGGGCCGCTCGGCCAGGGCGTCGGGAACGCGGTCGGTATGGCGCTCGCGGAAGCGCACCTGGCGGCGCTCTTCAACCGCCCCGGTTACCCTGTGGTGGACCACTGCACTTACTTCCTCGCGTCGGATGGCGACGTGATGGAGGGCGTGTCGCACGAGGCATGTTCGCTCGCCGGGCATTTGAAGCTGGGCAAGCTCATCGGGATGTACGATGACAACCGCATCACGATCGACGGCAAGACCGACCTTACGTTCTCCGACGACACGGCGCGCCGGTTCGAGAGCTACGGCTGGCACGTCGAGCGAGTGGGTGACGGCAACGATCTGGGTGCGCTCGATGCGGCGCTCGCCGCCGCGCGGCGCATCACCGACCGGCCATCGCTCGTCATCGTGCGGACCCACATCGCGTACGGCAGCCCGCACAAGCAGGACACCCCCGAGGCGCACGGCGCGCCGCTCGGCGTCGAAGAGGTGAAGCTCACGAAGCAGCGGCTCGGCTGGCCGAGCCTCGAGCCGTTCCACGTCCCCGCGGAGTCGCTCGCCCATTGGCGCCGCGCGCGGGAGCGCGGCGCGCGGCTCGAGGCCGACTGGCGCAAGCAGTACGAGGCCTACCAGGCGGCGCACCCCGACCTCGCTGCCCAGCTGGAGCGGCGGCTCGCCGGCCGGCTCGCCGACGGGTGGGACGCCGATCTCCCGACGTTCGCACCCACGGAGGCGCAGGCGACCCGCGCGGCGTCCGGCAAGGTGCTGAACGCCATCGCGTCAAAGCTGCCCGAGCTGATCGGCGGCTCTGCCGATCTCGCGGGCTCGACGAACGTGGTGTTCAGGAACGGCGGCGATGTGGCGGCGGGGAGCTGGGGAGCGCGCAACATTCACTTCGGTGTGCGCGAGCACGGCATGGGGGCGATCCTGAACGGACTGGCCCTGCACGGCGGCGTGCGGCCCGTGGGGTCGACGTTCCTGATCTTCTCCGACTACATGCGGCCACCCATTCGCCTGGCCGCGCTGTCACACCTGCCCGTGATCTATGTCTTCAGCCACGACTCGATCGGGCTGGGCGAGGACGGCCCCACCCATCAGCCGATCGAGCAGCTCGCGTCGCTGCGCGCGATTCCACATCTCACCGTGCTCCGCCCGGCCGACGCGACTGAGGTGGTCGAGGCGTGGCGCGCGGCGGTGCAACACCAAAGTGGACCGGTCGCGCTGGTGCTTACGCGGCAGAAGGTCCCGGTGATCGACCGCACTCGCTACGCACCGGCCAACGGCTTGCGCCTGGGCGCCTATGTGCTGGCGGACGCTCCCGGCGGGAAGCCCGCCGTGATCCTCATGGCGAGCGGCTCCGAGGTGGAGCTCGTGCTCGGCGCCCACGAGCAACTCGCCGCCGCCGGGATCGCGGCGCGCGCGGTCAGCATGCCCTGCATGGAGTTTTTCGCCAGCCAACCGCGGGAGTACCGCGACGCCGTGCTGCCACCCGCTGTACGCGCCCGGCTCGCCGTCGAGGCGGCCTCGCCGCAGCCGTGGTATCGCTGGGTGGGAGACCGCGGCGCCGTGCTTGGGCTCGAGCGCTTCGGGGCGTCCGCGCCGTACCGGCGGATCTATCAGGAGCTCGGGTTGACGGTGGAGAATGTGGTGCGCCGGGCGAGGGAGTTGCTGGAGTGAACCCCGGGCCACCGGCCCGGGGTCAGCCGCGCAGTGATCCCCCGGGGCTCGGCTGACCCCGGGACGGTGCCCCGGGGTCCATTCCCAGCCGCTCTACCATCCGCCGCGCCGCTTCTCGCCCCGACTTGACGCACGCCGACACCCCCGCCCCGTCGAACCCCGCGCCCGCGATATCGAGGGGCGCGAGGCGCGTCAAGCGGTGCCGCACTTCGGCGACCCGCCCGGCGTGGCTAGGCTTGTAGCGCGGCAGGCCGCGCGGCCAGGAGAAGGCGCGGGTCCACAGGGGAACGCCCGTCACGCTCAGGATCTGCGCTAGCTCCTGGTGAGCGACCGCGGCCGGATCGTCGTCCACGGGGCCGAGGAAGGCCCGCAACAGGACGTAGCCCTCGGCCGCGCGCGCAGGGTACTTGCGCCAGGCGTACGTACACGCGCGCACCGCTCCGTCCCAATCGGGCGCCGACACGAAGCCGGTGCCGTTCAGCGCCCCGTGTAGCTGCTCGCCCCGGTAGGCGAGCGAGACCGTGACGCTCGGCGAGTAAACCGCGCCGTCCAGCTCGCGCGCGCCGGGCACGCCCGCCGCTGCCAACAGCCGCACCGCCGCCCACGCCGGTACCGCCACCACGACGCCTTCCGCCTCGAGCTGCGAGCCCCCGGTGACCGCGAGCCGCCAGCCGCGCCTCGTGGGCGCGATCCCGGTCACGCCTTGCGCGCGCCGGATGATCGGATCGAGCCGCGCGCCCAGCGCCTCGGTGATCTCCGCCATACCGCCCGCGAAACTCCGTAATCCGCCGTGTAGGGGCGCCGCCCCTACGTCCGTGGGCAGCTGGATGCCAAGCAGCTCGGCCGCCCGGCCTTCCGCGAGTGGCTCGAGCCGCTGCCCGGTCCAGAGGCTCGAGCCCTTGGCCAGCTGGTCCACCAGCCGGTCTCCAATCTCGAGCTCGCCGGCCAAGGCCTGGATGTCTAGGTCGGCCGCGAGAAAGCCGTCGGGGCCGCCCTCCACGATGAAACCGTCGCGACGCTCGGTGACAACGATGCCGCCCAGGCGCCGTTCGCTTTCCAGCACGGTCACCTCGACGCCGGCCTGCGCCAGCTCCCACGCCGCCGACAGGCCGGCGAGGCCCGCCCCGATCACGACGACCGTCAGACCCAGCCTCGCTCGCCCGCGGTCGTCCGGGCGATCTGTGCGAGCGCTGCGACCAGCAGGGGATCGTCGTTGAGGGAGTCGGTGCGCTCCAGCTGGATGCCGACCCGGTCGGCGAGTGCCCGATAAGCGATGTCCACGTCGTACAGCACTTCCACATGGTCGCTCACGAACCCGATCGGGACGACGAGCACATGCCGTTGACCCTGGGCGGCGAGCTCGGTCATGACGGCGCCGGCTTCGGGCCCGAGCCACGGCTCGGGCGTCGCTCCCGCGCTCTGATAGGCGAGGCGCCAATGCGCCAGCCCCGCGAGCGCGGCCACGGCCGCGGCGCTCGCGTGGAGCTCATCGGGGTAGGGATCCCCGGCGGCGAGGATCCGCGCGGGCAGACTGTGCGCAGTGAACAGCACCTGCACGGTCTTCGGAGCAGGGAAGCGCTGCAGCGCCTGCCTGACCCGCTCGGCGACCGCCTCGAGAAACCTGGGGTGGTCCCCCCAGCTCCGCACCAGGGCCAACTCGAGACGACCGCGGGCGGCCTCGAGCACGCGCTTCTCGTACGCCCCCACCGATAGCGCGGAGTAGTGGGGCGCGAGCACGATCGCCACGACGCGCGCGTGCCCGTCAGCCACGATCCGCTCGACCGTCTCCTTGATGAACGGATGCCAGTGCCGCATCCCAACGTATACGGGCCACGCGGCTCCGAGTGCTCGGCCCAGCGCCCTGGCCTGGGCGTCGGTTCTCTCCCGAATGGGCGAGCGACCGCCGATCTGCGCATAGCGGGACCGGATTTCCGCAACGAGCTCGGGTGGGGTGGGCCGCCCGCCGCGCACGTCGAGCAGGTAGGGCTCGACCTCGTCGAGGCTGCCGGGTCCGCCGTACGCCATCAGGAGCACGGCGACACCCTCAGCCGCCATGTACCCATTCCACGACGCGCTGCAGCGACTCAACCGCCGTCTCCGGGAGCACGCCGTGGCCGAGGTTGAAGATGTGACCGGGGCGACCCGCAGCGCGCTCGAGCACGTCGCGCACCCGCGGCTCGAGCTCCGCGGGCGGCGCCAGGAGAGCCACGGGGTCGAGGTTGCCCTGAATCGCTTGCCCGGGGCCCATACGCTCCCAGGCGACGTCCAGGGGCACACGCCAGTCCACCCCGATCACGTCGCCGCCCGCACGGGCGAAGTCCGCCAGAAACGTCGCCGTGCCGGTGCCGAAATGGATCACCGGGACGCCAGACGCTCGCGCGAGCTCCAGCGCCCGCTGGCTGTGCGGGAACACATAGTTGTCGTAGTCCGCCGGAGAGAGGCAGCCTACCCAACTGTCGAACAGCTGCAGCGCCCGGGCGCCGGCCTGCGCCTGGGCGGCGAGGTAACCTCCGACCAGCTCCGCGAGCCGCATCATGAGGGCGTGCCAGGCATGGGGCTCGGTGTACATGAAGCGCTTGGTGAGCACGAAGTCGCGGCTGGCGCCGCCCTCGATCGCGTAGCTCGCGAGGGTGAACGGCGCCCCCGCGAACCCGATCAGCGGAACGTGCGGCGGCAGCGCCGCGGCGGCGAGCCGCACGCCCGCCATCACGTACGACAGATCGGTCGCGGGATCCACGCGCGGCAGCTCGAGCACCTGCTTCGCCTCGCGGATCGGCCGGGTGATCCGCGGTCCCCCCCCCTCACCCGCGACGAAGCTGAGTCCGAGCCCGAGCGGCTCGAATGGCAGCAGGATGTCGGCGAACAGGATGGCGGCGTCCACGCCCAGCCGCTCCACCGGCTGCAGCGTCACCCGCGCCGCCAGCTCGGGGTGGTGACACAGCTCGAGCAGCGAGTGCTTCTGGCGGAGCGCGCGATACTCCGGGAGGTACCGGCCCGCCTGCCGCATGAACCACACCGGCGTGACGTCGGTGGGCTCCGCGCGGCACGCCTTGAGAAACCGGCCGGCGTCAGGCGCGGGGGGCAACCGTCGGCTCGCGTGCCTCGGCCGGAGCGATGAGGACGGTGTCCCCCTCGAGCTTCACGCGGTAGACCGCGATCGGCAGCGCGGGCGGGCCGCCGAGCACCTGGCCCGTCTCGAGCGAGAAGACGCCCTCGTGCCAGGGGCAGGTTATTGCGCAGCGCGCCGGATCGAGTGTGCCCTCGGACAAGCTGGCGCGGGCGTGCGTGCACCGGTTGGCGATCGCGTGCACCGTCCCCTTCACGTTGAACAGCGCCACCGCCTCCCCCGCCACGTAGACGCGCCGGCCCGCACCCGGCGGCAGGTCTGCCAGCGCGGCCACAGGCGTGTAGCCGTCGGCCCGCGCGGGCCGCCGCGAGAGGGCCTGGGCCGAGCCCGCGCCGCCCAGCGTGTCCAGCATGTCCCACAGCGACATCTGCACGCACGTGAAGGTGGGCGTGTCGCGCAGCGTGTACGACGACGCCTGGCTCTCGCGCAACTCCATCACGAGGTCGAGGAAGTCCGCCGGGTTGTCGCCCTCGAACGCGACGATGAACTCTTGGTCGTCGAGCCCGTAGGAATACGTCGTGTTCAGCCGGATGGACGGGTACTTGCGGCCGATCCGCACGTGCTCGTCCATCATCGTCTGGCGCTCCGCCTTGGGGAGCGCGTACCAGGCCCGCGTCTTGGTGAACGGATAGACGAAGAGGTAGCGCGCATCGCTGGGCCGGATCTGGAGCCGTGAGGGTTGACCCGGGTCCTCGGGGAACTCGTAGATCGAGCGCCGCGTCATCGCGAGATAGCTGTAGGGGAGGGTCAGGTACGCACCCAGGTCGGTGCGGTTGAGCGCCGTCTGCAACGCCACGAGCGAGTCCAGGTCCTCGGCCACCTGCCACAGCAGGAAGTCACAGTCGCCCCGGATGCCGACCAGGCCGTATGGCCGGAGCAGCAGGTGCCCGTTGAAGCTCTCGATCGTTTCGCCGAACTCGATCTTCGAGCTCGCCTGGCGCTCGGCGGACAGCCGACGCCACGCGTTGTCGAGCTTGTAGAAGGCGAAACGGACGACCTGGCGTCGCTCGGGGGGCTTCTGGGCCATGGGGGGAATCTAACGTCGAACGCGGAAGTGGGAACGCGGAACGTCAGGCCGGTCCTTCTGTTCCGCCTTCCGCGTTCCGCGTTCCGCGTTGGTCCTTCCAGATTTTCTTGAGCACCAGCACCCCGATCGTCCCGAAGATCACCACCGGCGTGAAGGCGATCAGCACGGCGGCCCAGAAATACACGAGGTCCAGGTGCGCGTCGTCCCCGTGCACGAGCAGCAGCGTGGCGAGGGTCATCGGCCGAGGAAACGCTTCAGGTGGCGCAGGTAGTACGCCAGTGCGACCGTGGCCACCGCGAACGAGAGCGACAAGGCCAGGGTCCCCGCGCTGCGCGACTCGCGCCAGCTCCACCCCGCCCACGCCGTGAACCCCGCGCAAAACACGATCGCGGTCGAGATGAGCAGGCGATGGAACGGAATCATGAGGGCTACGCGACGACCTTGTCCAGCACCATCAGTGTGAGCAGCGCCGGCAGGTACACGATCGAAACGAAGAACACGCGCCACGCCCGCGGGACGGTCACGGCGCGGGTCAGCGCAACCGACGCCCCGGCGTAGGCGAGGCCGAGCGCCAGCGCCCCGAAGAAATACAGCGGGCCCGTGACACCCAGCAGCGTCGGCAACAGGCTCACGGGAAGCAGCGCCGTGGCGTAGAGCAGCACCATCCAGCCGGTGTGACGCCCATCGAAGTCCTGGACCGAAAGCATGGCGAGGCCGCCGCGACGGTAGTCTTCGCGGTAGATCCACGCCAGCGCGAGGAAGTGCGGCAGCTGCCACAGGAACAGGATCCAGAACAGCGTGGCCACGGCAGGACCGAGATTGCCTCCCGCGGCGGTCCAGCCACCCACGATCGGCAGGGCGCCCGGCACGGCCCCGATCAACGTATTGAGCGTCGTGGTTCGCTTGAGCGGGGTGTAGAGCAGCACGTAGCTCGCCAGTGTCAGGGCGGCCAAGCCGGCGGTGAGCAGGTTGACCGCGAACGCGAGGTAGGCGACGCCGGCGACAGAGATGATCCCCGCGAACGCGGCCGCCGCCCGCGGGGTGATGCGCCCCGACGGCAGGGGGCGCCCTCGAGTCCGGTGCATCCGCGCGTCGACGTCGCGCTCGCGCCACTGGTTGAACGCGTTCGTCCCCGCGGCGACGAGCGCGGTGCCGAGCAGCGTTCGCAACAGCAGTCCCAGGTCCACCCCCACCCCCACCCCCCGCTCCGACCCGAGGTAGAACCCCGCCGCGGCGGTGAGCACCACCAGCTGCGTGATGCGCGGCTTAGTGAGCTCCAGAAACGCTACCAGATATGCTCCGACATGGCGGCGAACATGAAGATCAAGGCGAGCGGCACCGGGATGATCGCCAGGACCCGGAGGTTCCACCGCTCGAATTTCAGGTGCATGAAGAACAGCGCCACCAGCAGCGCCTTCCAGACGGCCAGGAAGAGCAGCAACGCGAGCTTCAAGTTGGGCGAGATCGGCAGCCGGAACGCGAGCCCCAGCTCGGCAGCCGTGAGGAGCGCCAGGTACACCCAGATCAGGATGTAATTGGGACGCTTGTGCGCGGTCTCCATGGGCCCTCAGACGAGGTAGACGATGGTGAACAGGATGATCCACACGAGGTCGACGAAGTGCCAGTACAAGCCGACGGTCTCGATGCCGCGATAGTCCTGCCGCGAGTACTTCCCGGGCAGCACCTTGGTGATATACAGATACAGCATCGAGATCACGCCGCAGGTGACGTGAAAGCCGTGGAATCCCGTCATCGTGAAGAAGGTGGAGCCGTACAAGCCCGACGTCGCCGCGGGGAGCGTGCCCTTGGCGACGAGCTCGGCGAGCTCGCTCCCTTCACGAATCCCCGCCGGCGTGAAGCCGCGCTCGACCAGGTGGATGTACTCGAACACCTGAACCCCCACGAACGTCGCGCCACCCAGAATCGTGAGCCCGAGCCACAGCTTCAGCCCCCGCTGATCGCCGTCCGCGATCGCCGCGTAGGCCTTCACCATCGACACAGACGAGCAGATCAGGAGGAAGGTGTTGAACGCCGTGATCGGGATGTTGAGCACGATGCCCGGCTTGGCCCACTCGCCCGGCGCCCCGAACCGGAGGACGACATACGAGCCGATCAAGGCGGAGAAGAACATGACCTCCGAGGCGAGAAACACCCACATGCCCAGCTTGTGGTTGTAGACGTCGAGCCCCCGCTCCGCGGGGTACGGGGCTCGCATCAGGTCGACGGTCGCGGCTCCGTGCGGCATCGGGTCGGTCCCTTTCGGCGTCAGTGGCCCGCGAGCGGCGCGCTGGCCGGCTCACGGTCGGTGGGCAGCTTCTTGTTTTGCGGCAGATAGTCCTCCGCCACCTGGGGCGAGCTGAACTCGTACGGCCCGCGGTACACCGTCGGCACCGTCTCCCAGTTGCCGTGCGGCGCCGGCGAGGGCAGCGACCACTCGAGCCCGTTGTCGCGCCACGGGTTCAGGTCCGCCTTCTTCCCCTTGAACAGGCTGTACCAGAAGTTCACGAAGAAGATCAGCTGCGTCGCGAACAACAGATATGCGCTGACGGTGATGAACACGTTCATCGGCTGCATCGGCTTCAGGAAGTCGTACTGCGTGGGATCGTAGATGCGCCGCATCGCGCCCGCCATCCCGAGGATGTGCATCGGGAAGAACGTGCAGTTGTAGAAGACGAACGTGAGCCAGAAGTGCACCTTGCCCCACGGCTCGCTCATCACCCGGCCGAACATCTTGGGGAACCAGAAGGTGATCGCGCCGAACAGCGCGAACAGGCTGCCGCCGAACAGCACGTAGTGCAGGTGCGCGACGATGAAGTAGGTGTCGTGGATGAACATGTCCACCGGTGTCGCGGCCATGTAGATCCCCGACAGCCCGCCGATCACGAACATCGCCACGAATGCCGTGGCGTTGAGCATCGGCACGTGGAACTGCAGGTTGCCGCGCCACATCGTGCCCATCCAGTTGAACACCTTGACCGCGGAGGGCACGGCGATGATCAGGGTCGACACCATGAACGACGAGCCGAGCGTCGGGTTCATCCCGCTGACGAACATGTGGTGGCCCCACACGATCCAGCCGAGGAACCCGATCGCGACGATCGCGAACACCATCGAGTGGTAGCCGAAGATCGGCTTGCGGCTGCCGTTCGCGATGATGTCGGAGACCATGCCCATGGCGGGGAGGATCAGGATGTAGACCTCCGGGTGCCCGAAGAACCAGAAGAGGTGCTGCCACAGCAGGGCCTGACCGCCGGCGGTCGTGTCGAAGAAGTGCGTATTCAGGACCTGGTCGAACAACAACATGATCGCGGCACCCGAGAGCACCGGCAGCGCGAGCAGCCCGAGGATCGCCGTGATGAACAGCGACCACACCGAGAGCGGCAGCCGGAACCACGTCATCCCCGGCGCGCGGTTGTTGATCACGGTGGTGATGTAGTTCAGCGACCCCAGAATCGACGACAGACCGAGCAGGATGATCGACACCGACCAAAGCTCCTGGCCGAGCGACGCTCCGGAGTAGTCGTGCCGGGCCGAGAGCGGCACGTACATCGTCCAGCCGGCGCGCGCTGCTCCGTCCGGCACGAACAGGCTGGCGAACATCACGAGCCCGGCGGCGAAGGCGAGCCAGAACGACGCCATGTTGATGCGCGGGAACGCCATGTCGTGCGTCCCGATCTTGAGCGGAATCAGGAAATTGGCGTACACGCCCACCAGCAGCGGCATGATGGCGAAGAACACCATGAACGTGCCGTGCATCGTGACGAGCTGGATGTAGTACTCGGGCAGGATCACCCCGCCGGGCGCCATCGTGTCCGGCAGGATCCCCCCCCCCGGCATCGGCTGCCCCGGGAAGGCGAGCTGCCAGCGCATCTGCATCGCGAGCACGCCGCCCAGCAGCAGGAAGAACAGGCTCACGAACAGGAACTGGATCCCGATGATCTTGTGATCGGTCGAGAAGATGTATTTCCGGATGAAGCTCCGGTCGTCGTGATGCGCGTGGGGGACGCGCGCCGTCGCGGCAACGCTGGTCATTGCTTGGCCTCCTGAGCCGCCTGCTTCATCCAGGCGTCGTACTCCTCGGGCGTATGCACGTACACCTGCGCCCGCATGCGGTAGTGGCCCAGCCCGCAGAGCTGCGAGCAGCCCAGCTCATACGTGCCGGGCACGGTCGGCTGAAACCAGGCTTTGATGTCCATGCCCGGCACGACGTCCTGTCGTACGCGGAATTGCGGGACGTAAAAAGAGTGAATGACGTCTTCCGACGAGAGGTGGACGACGATGGGCCGCCCGACCGGCACGTGCAGCTGGTTGCGGACGGTGAAGTCGTCCGGCGTGCCGAGCTGCCCGTCGGCGCCGGGATAGGTCACCTGCCACTCGAACTGTTTCGCGTGGATGGCGATCGGGTAGGCGTTAGCAGGCACGCTGTCGCGGCCCTTGATTTGCACCCAGTAATGGTTCGAGACGAGGCCCAGCGCCACCATGGTCACGGCCGGGATCGTGGTCCAGATCACTTCCGCGCGGGTGTTCCCGTGGGTGTAGAAGGCCTTGCGCCCGGGGCGTCCCCGGTACTTCACGATGAACCAGACGAGCCCCGCCTCGACGAGTACGAACGCGATCCCGGTGATGATCAGGATCGCGATGAACAACCCGTCGATCGGCCCCGCGAACGTGGACCCCTTCAGCGGCAGCCACCAATGCATGGTGCAGCCTCCCTCGTTCAGTTCACTTCGCTGCGAACGTGAAGTCCTGTGCCTTCGTCTCGCTCCCGGTCACCGTCACGGTGGCGGTCTGTGTCCCGTACTTCTCATGCCACGCCTCGATCGTATACGTCCCCGGCGGCAGCCCCTTGATCGAGAAGCCGCCGTTCGAGCCGCTCACGCCGTAGAACGGGTGCGCCAGGACGCCGAGCCACGCATGCATCCAGCCGTGCACGTTGCACTCGAGCGGTACCATCACCTCGGGCGCCGTGAACGTGCGGGTCGAGGTCATAGTGGTGGGCTGGCTGATGTTGAAGGGGCGGTTCTTCGTGCCCTTCGCCTTGATGTTGTGCAGGATGCCGTCGGAGTTCTTGATCTCGAGGTTCTGACCCACCATGATGCCCAGCACGTGCGGGTGGTAGCGGCACCCATCCTGGTCCAGCGTCACCGACCCCGCCGGGGCGGGGGCCTTGTAAGTCGCCGGCAGGCCGGACTTCACGTACACGAAGACGTTCGCGAGCGTGCCGTTCGGGTTCACCACCACCACTTCCTCGGTGGGCGGCGCCTGATACTTCGCCTTGCACTTCGGCTCCTCAGTCATGTCGATCTTCGGGTTCGCCGGCTTGGCCCCGGTGAACTTGATGTTGCCGGCGATCGTCGCGCCGCCCTGAGGGGGTTGGCGCGTCCACGCCGCGAGGCCCACGACCCCCACACCTACTGCAACCGCTGCTATGGAACCGAGCTTGCGCATCGCTCCTCCTGTATGAGAATCCCCAACCCACCCACCCCACCCCCGATCGCCCTCAGCCGCGCGAACCGGCGGTCCCGCGGCGCTGCGCCCGCAACACCACCATCACGCCGAGCCCCAGCGTGAGCGCCATCGCCACGACCGGGGAGATGAACACCCGCGGCGGCGTGGGTTGGTCGAGGGCGAGAAAGTACCAGGTGCTCACGGCCAGCCGGGTGCCGTGTTCCCCGCTGGAGCCATCCCAGGCGAAGAACGCCACTGGGATCGCCCGGCCCGGCTCGAACTGAAGTTCGTTGGCGGTATCGGGGGTCGCAAGGGAGCGGGTGAACACGACGCGCCACTCCCCATGATCGTAGCTCGAGCGGGCGCCCGGCGCGCCCTCGGCCCCCGCGAGCGTGTCGAACCGTTCGAGCCCGCGCGCCAGCCCCGCCACCACCCGTCCCCCGGCGGGACTACTGACCCAGCGCCACTGGTAGACGGGATCGGTTTCGGTGCCCATCAGGAAGTACGGGCGCTCCATCCCTGCGGGAATCCGCCGCGGGAACTGCAGCGCCAGCTGGTCAGGCCACAAGCCGGCCCCGCTCGTGCCTGAGTCGTCGCTCGCCACCGTCTCGAGCACCCGCTTCTCGAAGGGGAGCCACGCGGTGTCGGGGCTCTGGGAACGGTCGTCCCAGCTCACCCGCACGGCGACCGCCTGGCCATCGTGCACCGCCTGCACCCATACGCCGGCGATCGCCGGCACGAACCAGCGCGACTTCCGGATCACCTGCCCGACGAGCGGGAACCAGTATCGGTCCACGCGCGCCCACGCCGAGTCATCCGGCGCCGTCGGCAGCGTTCCCCCCGCTCCCCTTCCCCCTCCCCCTCCCCCTCCCACGCGCGGCGCGTGAATCACGTCGCGCACCTCGGGCGTCCGTGCGGGGGAGAGGCTGCGCACGTACTGCGCGAGGCGCCACAGTTGCTCGTCGGTCAGGAATTTCTGGTCGATCAGGTCGGCGAAGGACGGCATCGGCGTGCCGTCGAGCCCGGTGCGCAGGCGGCGGTACACGTCCTCCACGCTGGCGCCGCCCCGGAAGCGCCAGCTCTGATGCAAATCGGCCGCGAAGATCGGGAACCCAGCGTCGTCCTTGAGTGTCGGCGCCGACGGTCCATCGCCCCGGCCCTGGTCGCCGTGACACTTGCGGCATCCGATGGAGTCGTAGAACTGTCGGCCGACCTTGAGCGCCTCGGCGCCCGACCCGCCACCCGGTGCCGACCCGAACTTGAGCTCCACCACATGCTGGCTCGTGTCGGCGAAGAACGAGGAAAAGGTCTTCAGGTACGCCAGTACGGCGCGGCGGTCGGCGTCCGAGAGCCGGCCCTTCCACGCCGGCATGGCGCTGCCGGGCAGCCCCTCGTCGATCGCGCGCATCATGTCCGCGTCGGTCGGGAGCTGTCCGCTCGCGGTCGTGCGGATCTTGTAGATCGCGCCGGTGAAGTTGCGGGGGCGCGGCAGCATGTAGGCCGCCGCCGGGCCGTCGCCCGCGCCGGTCTCGCCGTGGCAGCCGGCGCACCACTTCACGTAGACCTTCTTGCCGGCGGTGGTATCCTGAGCCCGGAGCGAGCTGGGAGCACAGAGCAGTACGCTCAGGCCCATGATTGCCATCTGGAACCGTCCGATCGCTCGCCACACCGTCATGGACTGCTCCCCGCTCCCTGCTCCGTGCTCTTCTCCCACGTTCTCGGCTTCCATCCCGTCTGATCGTACAGGAACAGGACCACGGACCAGATCTCGCGCTCGGTGAGGAAATCCTCCCATTTGGGCATCGCGGAATTCCACGGCGTGCCCTCGCGCGGCAGGCCGGGACCGCCTTTCGCGACCCGCCAGAACACGAAGCTCTCAGTGAGCTGGGCGATGGTGCCGTTGTCTTGGAAGTTCGCCGGAATCGGGTTGAAGCCGGGGGCATAATGCCCCTGGCCGTCGAGGTGGTCGCCATGACAGGGGAGGCAGTTCCGGTAGTAGATCTGCTTCCCGTCCGCGGTGTAGGCGGCGAGCGATTCGGGGTGCTGGCGCAGCGGATTGTCGAGCCCGGTCAGGGTGATCGACTTCCCACGGAACGTGATCTCCGCAGGCGGCGCCGGGTGGATGGAGCGCAGGTTCGGCGGTGCGGTCACCGTGGTGCGCACCTGTCCGAACGTGATGCAGCCGACGATCAGCGTCACGGCGGCGAGCGCGCCGCCGCGGACGAGCTTGAGCCGCGGTTGGACCAGCACCGCGGTGATCGGCTCCCGGAACCGCGCCCAGCGCTCCTCGTTGTCGCTCACGTAGATCAGCACGCCCACGAGCACGGTCGCCATGTACTGCAGCACCACGCTCTTCGGAACGAGCGCGCTCCCGGGCAGGAGCGGCACGACGTACACGATGACCACGTAGGCGAGGACCAGGATGCCCACCGCCTGCCAGAACGGATGCTCGGCGTAGCGCCGCAGCCCAGGGGGCAGGGTCATTTGTGGGCGGCGAGGTATTGAACGAGCGCTTCGAGCTGCGCGGCGTTCAGCATCGTCCCGAAGGTCTTGGGCATGATCCCGGCGAGCTTCTCGTAGCCCTTGGCGATGGACGACGTCGGGTCGAGGATCTTCTTCCGGATCGATTCCGCGTTGCGGCGCGAGCCTACGTGCGTAAGGTCGGGCGCGATCACTTGGCCCTGGCCGTCGAGCTTGTGGCATGCGAGGCAGCCGGCGGCCTGGATGATCACCTTGGGATCCGTGCTGCCACCGGCGAGCCCCGGGCCCGTGGGCCCCGGGCTGACGCCCGGGGCTCCCGCCCCGCCCTCGGCCGGGATGTCCGATGCCGTCACGTCCACGGTGCCGCCCTGCGACTCGAGGAACGCGATCACCGCCCAGATCTGCTGGGGCGAGAGTTGCTTCGTCATCACCGGCATGATCGGCTGGTATCCCTTGACCACGTAGGCTCCGGGCTGGTCCAGCGATTCGAAGAGATACTGCTTGCAGCTCTTCCCCGGCTCGCGCTTGCCGCAGCGCGCTCCGATCGGGCCTTCGCCCTTCTCGTCGGTGAGGAGGTTCGGCGCACGGGTGCCGAGCCCGTGGCAGGTGGGGCAGCCGCCGATGCCGTTGAAGACCTTCTCCCCCGCGGCCACCAGCTGCTCGGGCGTGACGTTGGCACCGAGGGTGAGCGTCTGAGGCACCTCCGACTGCACCTGCGGAATCTTATTGGCGATCAACGTATAGAGCGCCAGCGTTCCGAGGACGACGCCCACCACCTTGAGGTTAGTGGCCCACATGCTGGGCCCCTCCTCTCCGTCCGCCGGAGGCGACGAACGTCGATTTTTCGGCCAACCCACCGAGCCAGAACACGAACGACACCAGGCACAGGAAGATCAGGACGCACACGCTGATCATCTTCGAGGCGTAGCCGAGCGCCGGCGTGGCCGCGTACTTGCTCGTGTCCTGCACTACCTGCCACACGTGCCAGTACTGGCGGATCCCCGAGCGCGCGAAGCCCATGAGCCCCATGAGCCAGGTGAACGTCACGGCCAGGATGAAGAGGGCGTACTGGGAGCGGGGCGGCATCTGGCCCCACTTGATCACGCCGAGCGACTGGGCGCCGCGGCCCATCAGGATATCGATCACGGTGACGCACAGGATGCAACCGAGCACGGCGAGCACCTGATAGACGCTGAACCCGATGCGGACGATCGCCTCGACGAAGTAGCCGCGGATCCCGTAGAACAGCACGATGCCCGCCGCGAGCGCGAACATCGCCCCCTGAATGAGCGTCCCGGTCCTGGCCCACGGCACGACCGGCCGCTTGTTGGCGCGGCGGTACAGGAGGAACGACAGGAAGGTGGTGAGGATCATCAGGTTGACGGCGGTGTTCTTGGCGCTCATCACGCCGAGCGCGCCGAGGAAGGGGTGGTGCGAGCCCCCCATCGCGGCGAGCTCCTTCGAGTCCGCGATCATGGTGTGGGGCGTGCCCCATACGATGGCGCCGAGCACCAGGATGACGAGCAGCCACTTGGTGTAAGGCCGGAACCGCTCGGCGCCGGGGATGCGGCCCATGCCGATCCACAGGTAGTAATTCCCCGTCAGGAACAGCACGGCGATGAGGAACGCCTGGATCACCCACAGCCAGCTCATGAAGCCGCCCATCATGGTGATCCCCATCGACTGGTCGTATTGGTAGATCTCGCGGCCCAGCCAGTAGCCCGCGAAGGGCAGCACGATCAGGGCTGACATCGCGATGAAGTTCCCGACGTAGCCCATCCAGTCGTAGTGGGCGCGCTCCTCGGCGGTGCGCGCGGCCAGGAAACGGTAACTGGCATACGCGCCCACGATCGCGCCGCCGAACACCACGTTGGCGATCAGCCGGTGCACATTGATCGGCATCCAGGTCGCGTTGGCGATCGCATGCCACAGCTTGATGGTCGCCGGGTCGGTGGTGGGGGTGATGTCCCGCGGGGGCGACATCATGTAGGTGAGCCAGGAGTTCGCGATGAACATCACGATCGTGCCCCAGACGTTGAGCAGGATGCCCAGCGTCCAGTGGCCCAGCTTGGCGCGGCCCTGCTTCCAGCGGTCCCACCCGTAATAATAGAGGTAGAGCGTGAACGACTCGACGAAGAACAGCATCGCATAGGCCCACATCGAGGGCCCGAACACCGCCGTCAGGTACGCCCAGAACCGGGGGTACAGCGTGGCCAGGAAGAAGACGAGGATCGCTCCCCAGATGGCCGTTGCGCTGTACGCCACCAGCAACAGCCGCGTGAATTCCTTGCTCAAGCGGTCGTAGCGCTCGTCCCCACCGAAGATGCCGATCGCCTCGGTCACGACGGCGAACATCGGCACGCCGAGCACGAACGCCGCGAACATGAGGTGCACCTCGGCCGCGATCCATACCGCCGCGCGCGCACCGATGAGGGGGAACTCGCCGTAGGCGCGCGTGGTGTCGGCCGCGGCTTGGACGAGCAGCGAGACGTCAGACATCAGACGTCAGACACGAAGAAGGGCCGCTTCTTGGAAAAGTCGATCGGCATGGCGCTCCGCACCTCGGCGAGCAGCTCGAGGGTGATTTCCCTCCGCCCCTGGCGCCGCGCGAAATCCTCGACGCGTTGCATGACGACGCCACGCACGAACGATGGAATCCGGTCCATCCTCGCTCGCGCTGCCTCGGCCCACACGAGCGCCGGGGTAAACCCGTCCCCGTAGGCGAGCTCGCGTTGGCGTTCGATCGGAGCCGTGTCACCCGCCGGCTCGTACGCACACGACGGATCGGCCGCGAGCACGTCCCCTTCGAGTGCGAACGCCCGCGCCCGGCAGCCACCGCACAGCTTGCGATACTCGCAAGCGCCGCATTTCCCTCCCAGCGCACCCTCCCGCAGCCGCCGGAACAGCGGCGCCGAACGCCACACGTCCGCGAAGCTGTGGGTCCGCAGATCGCCGGCCACCTCGGGGAGGTAGGGGCACGGCGTGAGCTTCCCGTCCGGCGTGATACGGCAGTATTGCGTGCCGCACGGGCAGCGCGTCTCGTAGTTCAAGACGGGCGAATCGGGGTCGGTCTGATGGACGTGCCGCATGAAGTGCGGCGCGCACTTGGCGCGCACCAGCATGCGGCCGCGGTACTCCCGCTGCCAACGCGCCAAGTCGGCCAGCACCGCCTCGTAGTCCCGCGGCGCGAGATCGGTGAGCGAGGCGCCGCGTCCGGTGGAAACGAGGAAGTAACAGTTGAACGAGACCGCCCCCTGCGCGGCCGACCACTCGACCAGCGCCGCGAGCTCGGCCCGGTTGCCCTTGGTGACGGTGGTCTGGATGATGAAATCGAGCCGCTGCTGCGCGAGCCGCGCCAGCGCCCGTTGCGTGTCGGCGAGCGACCCGCGGCCGTGGCGGAAGTTGTCGTGGTAGGTGGGTCGCAGCGAATCGACGCTCACCGCCACGCCGCGCACACCCGCCTGCTTGAGCGCGGCGATCCGCTCGTCGCTCAAGAGCGTCCCGTTCGTCCCTACGACGACGGTCGCGCCCTTCTCGGAGGCGTAGCGCGCGATCTCCGTCAAGTCCTCCCGCAACAGCGGCTCGCCCCCCGAGAGGATCAGCATCGGCGCGGGGCTCACCGCCAGGAGCTGGTCCACGATGCCGAGACAGGTCGCCGTATCGAGCTCCGCGGTCGCGCTCTCGTGGGGGCCCGCCGCGATGTAGCAATGCGCGCACTCCAGGTTGCAGCGCCGCGTCAGGTTCCAGGCGACGACGTGCGGGACGAAGTTCACTGGAGCAACTTCTCGACCGCCTGCCTCGCCTCGTCGGGCGTAGCGCCTTTGAAGTCAACCGGGCACTTGCCCATCTTCTGCTCGATGTCGCGGATGGGGCAGCGCGTGATCCCCTGCGCCTTCGCCTCCTCGATGAACGCGCGCATCTCGGGGGAGAGCGCGTCCGTCCCCTCCGCCTCCGCGCGGATCTGCTTGGCGCGCAGCTCGGTGAACATCACCATCATCGTCTCGACGTCGAACTCGTCGGCCGCGATCATCGCCTGCTTGTTGTCGTCCATCACGGGCGTCGTGACGCGCCAGATGCCGTGGCCGCGCGCGAACCGTTCGACCGTGTTGCGGGCCAGCGGCCGGGCGATGAGCGGCACCAGCTGCAGCCGCTGCCACGCCTCTTCGGTCCAGACGATGGGATCGGTGGCGACGTGGGGGCGCGTGCTCACCGCTCCGGTCACCGGGCAGCGGACCTCGACGTCAGGGGTCTGGGGCTGGGGGTCGGCGTCGTGCCCCTGGACCTTCGTCGCCTTCATCTGCTCCTGAGCTTTCACCTCCGCGAGCGCGATCTCCTCCGCGGTGCCGATCCCCATGATGAGCTGCATGTGTGTGGGGAGGAGCTTCCGGATCGCTTCGTCGAGCCACTTGTTCGTGACCGTTGCCGCCTCACCGTGCGTCTGCTCGAGCACGTACTCCTCGACCGCCCGGCGCGCGATCCCCTGGGCAAACGGCGGCACCCGGAGGATCCGCACCTCCGCCTCGGGCGCCCAGGGGAGCCCCGCCACCCCGTCCTCCTCGATCCACGGGATGTCCTCGGGGCGGATGCCCACGGTCCCTGTCAGCAACACGTTGCAAGGCGCAAGGCGCAAGAGATTCTCGGCCTGACTGCCGAGCTGAGTGCCTTCGATGCGGTGGGCCCCGTGACGGGCGAGCAGCAGCAGTGACGGCTTGATCTCCTCGGCCCACTGCATGATCACCTGGAACGGCTTCCCGATCAGGATCTGCGTCTTGAGCGGGACATCCGGAAACTCCCGCGCCATCACCTCGGCGCGCTTCAGGTTCGCCTGGCACAGCTTGAGGAGCCCTTTGTCGATGATGTTGTTGTGCAGCTCTTCTTGCTCCTCGAACTTGAAGACCTTCGACGCCTGGTAGGAGAGCACGTCCTTGATGTTATGGAACACGACGTGATGGTATTCCACGTCGAACGCGCTGCACGCGTACAGCGACCCGCCGAACGCCTGCGCCAGCTCCAGCGCCACTCGCATCGCCTTGTAGCTGTACGAGGAGCCGTCCACGCACACCAGGAAGCGGCCGGCGTCGAAGGGGCGGTCGTCGCGCACGATCAGCACGTCCTTCTCCACGCCGCGCAGTACGCGCGCGACCACGCCGCCCAACTGCGAGTAGGACTGGCGCCCCAGACCGTGGGCGCCGATGGCGAGGACGTCGTACTGGCGTCCCGACGAGCCGACCAGGCGGGCGGCGGCATCTTCCTCCTCCGCCACCAGCCGGCCGTTCGCGCCGACCTGCACATCGCCGCGCACCCGCTCGCCCCCGTCGTAACCAGCGGCGCGGTTGGGATCGAAGCCGATCAGCCCCGGTAGCCGGCCCGCGCCGCGGTTCACCTCGTTCACGATCTCCTCGTAGTTGATGCCTTCGAGGAGCTGGCGGGTGAGCTGGACGCCTTCGGCCTCGCACCGCTTGCCGAGTTGATCGAGGAAGCTGTCGGCGATCAGCTGCAGGCCCTTCTCGATCAGCTTGTCGTGGATCTTGCGCTGCTTCTTGATCTCTTCCGGCGTCTGGAACTGCGCGGGCAGGCCGGTCTCGAGCTGGCGGAAGCGGACGTCGTGGAGGCGGGCGGCGTAGACGTGGTTGCCGGTGATGCGACCCCCGGCCTTGCGACACAGCTCGATCGCCCGGGCGACCGCCCAGTCCGAGTGCTGGGAGTTGTCGACGGGGACGAAGATCTCGCGGTACACCGACACCTCCCTCTGAGAGCGGGGCGAGTATGTGAGCCACTAAACAGGCTGTCAAGTAAGCAGGGAACAGAAGATGCTATCCTGGCACCAGTTGCCTACCGTCAGAGTCCCAAACCGTTATGGCATCCACCGGGCAGGCATCGCAGGCGCGCAACAGTCGCTCGCGCTCGACGGACTCCGGGGACAGGAACACCGCCACGCTCTTGTCGTCCAGCTTGAAACCCTCGGGCGCCTCCTTCACGCAGTCCCCGAACCCCACGCACTGGTCGCGGTCGATCACGACGCGCAGGCCATGGACCACGCGCTCTCGCACCGTGCTCACATTCCCTCGAGCCCCAGCTCGCCGCGGGCGGTGTCCATCACGGCGGGCGTGATCTCGGCGATGCTGCGCTGCCTCGCGTAATCCGCGTAGATCCGCTTGACCATTCCACGCACGAACCCGGGGACGCGAGCCAGCCGCTCCTCGGCCTCCACCGACCAGATGGGACCTCTCGCTTCTCGGCTCTCCCCAATCTCCTGGAAGGCGTCGTCGCGCCCCGTCGCCACCATCCCGCGCACCGTCTGGAGCGGTTGGGGTGGGAGCGTCGTCCCACCGATCTTCACGCCGAGCGACGCGACCAGCTGGGTCTCCATCGGGTTGGTCAGCAGGGCGACCACGCGGCCGCACTGCGGACAGCGGAACGCCGCGGCGAGCGTGCCATCGCCCGGGAGCTGCCGGTCCTCGAACGCCATCTGTCGGTCGCACTCGACGCACAGGAACTTCATGTGATTGCGGATTGCGGATGGCGGATTGCGGAATCTCTCATCGCGAGCCCTCGACTTTGGGGACGATGGCGTCCCAGACGTCGTCCGTCGGATGGAACGGGACGCGCGCCAATACCGGGATCCCGAACTCTCGAGCCAGGGCATCGCCGGCGTCGCCGGAGAACGGCCCGCCCGTCATGTTCTCGATGACTCCGAGGCACGGCGCGCCGCGGTCGCGCGCGGCGCGCAACGCGCGGCGCACGGCCTCCTCGGACTCCGGGGGCGGAATCGTAACGGCGACGACGGGTGGCGGCTCGGCCAAGAGCTCCGCGAGCTCTGCGAACCGCTGCATCCCGGGCGGAAGATCGACGAGCAGCACGTCCAACCGGCCCCACGCCACGTCCGCCAGAAACTCGCGCAACGCCGCGGCCTCGAGCGTGCCCCGCCACACGAAGCTCTCGGCCTCGGGGCCGTGGAACGCGAGCGGACGGCCGTCCTCGAGGAGCAGTGCCATCGAGAAGCAGCGGATGCCCTCCGCGCTCACCGCAGGCTCGATAACCCCGTCGTGCAGCGTGCAACTGGCAAGGTGGAGATGAAGCAGTTGCGGGGCGGTCGGGCCGTTCAGATCCGCGTCCAACACGCCCACCGCCCGGCCCGCCCGGGCCAGGGCTCGTGCGACGCCGGCCGTCACGAAGCTCTTGCCCACCCCCCCTTTGCCGCTCATCACCGCCACCACCCGAGCGACCGTTGCCAGCCGCTCTGCCACACGGCGCCGCTGCGCCCCGATCTGGCCGGGCAAGCCGGACCGGTCGGGTTCCGTCAGGTCGTGGTAAGTGCGGATATTGAGTGGCATGCTTCCGAAAGATGGACATGCCGTCCGTTTTCCGCGAGGGAACTCGCGGCTTGAGCGGCGGACTCAAGAGGGGCTAGCTTTCAGGTCGTCTATGCTCAACGAGCTCAGGGAGAAGTTGCAGGCCGAAGTCGAGCGCCTCAATCACGAGATCAACTTCGTCCTACCGAAGGAGATCGAGAAGGCGCGCGCCCACGGAGACCTGCGCGAGAACTCCGAGTACAAGGCGGCGCTCGAGCGACAGCAGTTCGCCCAGGCGCGGGCATCGCACCTTCGGCTCCGGCTCTCCAAGCTGTCGAGCGTGAAGGAGGGCGACATCCCCCGCGACCGCGTGGGGTTCGGCTCGCGCGTCACCGTGCAGGACCTCGATACCAAGAAGCGCGAGACCTACGCCCTCACGCTCGGCGAGTTCATCGAAGGCGACGACGGCCCCGACGAGATACCGGTTTCGATGGCGTCACCGCTCGGCAAAGCGCTGCTCGGCGGCAAGGTCGGGCAGACGGTGACGCTCACGCTGCCGCTCGGAAAACGCCGCCTCAAGATCGCCGAGCTCGAGACCGTGCACGACCTGGCGGCGAGGAAGGTCTAGAGAAGCAGGTGGAACACCATTGGGCCGCGGGGCTCGGCGGAGCCCGCCCGCGGCTCGATGCTCATGGCCGCACCCATCACGCGCGCGTCGCCCGCCGGCATGTTCAGGGCCATGACCATGGGCCGGTCCTGGTCCATCGGCATGACCGCCGCCGTCTTCATCCCCTTGTCGGTGATGAACCAGAGCTGATAGGCCTGGTCCGGCTCGTTCGGGGCGAGGCCGTCGCAGCGCACTAGCCAGCGATGGTGCGCGCTGTCCGCGAAGATCGTGACCGCGCCCAGCCGGCCCCCGGTCGATACCGACACCTGTACCAGCCGCGTCGCCGTCCCGTGAATGAAGCTGTTCACGGTGTCCTGGAGCGCCGCCAGGTGGGTTGCGAGCGTGTCCCGCTCAGCGCCCAGCGCGCGGATCGTACGGGCGGCCCAGTACCCGCCGCTGCCGCCGACCAGCAGCACCAGCGCCGCCGCCGCGAGCGGCCAGACGCGCAGTCGGGGCCGCAAGGCCCGACCCAGCACCCGCGCCTTCAAGTCCGGGTGCGGGCTTCTGGGCGGCGGCGCCATGCCCAACCAGTCCGTCATGCCATCCAGTCCTTTATGTGGTGAAGCGCCGCGGTCAGCTTCTGTTGTGCTATCCGCAGCCTCGTCTTGACGGTGCCGAGCGGCTGGTCGAGCCGCCGGGCGATCTCGCTGTGCGACAAGCCATCGAAGTACGCCAGCACCACGACCCGGCGCTGCTCCTCGGGCAGCGCCGCGAGCGCGGCGTGCACCTCACGGTGCACCGGCCACCCCGGCACCGACGCCTCGTGGGACGCCGGCTCGGACCCCGCGTCCATATCCGTCACCCGTGCCTGCTGCCACCGCTCGGCCTTGCGCCACCACCGCCGGCGCCGCCGCAGAGCGTCGAGCGCGCGGTTCCGGGCGATGGAGAGTATCCACGGCACGAGGGGCCCGCGCTGCGCGTCGTGTTGGTGGACCCGACGCCACACCCGCACGAACACGTCACCTACCACCTCCTCGGCCTCCGCTTCGTCCTGCAGGATGCGAAAGGCGAGGCCCAGCACCCACGGCGCCAGGAGGTCGTACAGCTCCGCCAGCGCCCGCTCGTCCGCCGCCTTGAGACGCCGGACCAGGCTCTGCTCTACCTCTTGACTAAGACGTTTTGGCTGGGTCACTTAGATTCCCATTGTAGCACTGATACGGGGGCAGTCCAGCCCTTTTCCCGGTGCGGGGGGGTAGGTTAGGCTATGCGCGTCATCCGATTGTCTGCTGCCCTCGTCGCCACCCTGGTGTACGTCGGCCCGGTCCCCCCAGCCTCCGCTCAGAGCCACGATCCGGATGCGAAGATCGCCGGGGGCGGGACCCTCCCGGCCGGGTGGCACGCGCGAACCGACAAGAACAAGTCGCTCGCCGACGCGAAGATCGCGACGATGGGGAGCGGCATCCACGTGACGCTCGGTCCTGCCGTCATTCTGTGGCGGGCCCGGGACTTGGCAGCGGGCAACTACCGCGTGGTCGCGACGTTCACGCAGACCAAGAACCCGCACCACCCGGAGGCGTACGGCCTGTTCATCGGCGGCCGCCATCTCGCCGACGCCCAGAACCGCTACACTTACTTCCTGGTGCGGGGCGACGGCAAGTTCCTCGTGAAGCGCCGCGTCGCGGGCGACTCGACAGCGGAAGTGACTCAAGGCTGGACCGAGAGCGACGCCGTCGTGAAGGCCGACTCGAGCGGCCAGGCCGCGAACGAGCTGAGCATCGTGGTGCGAGGTGGGAAAGTCAGCTTCCGGGTGAACGGCAAGGACGTCTACTCCGCCGACGCCTCCGGGCTCGATACCAAGGGAATCGTGGGCTATCGCGTAAATCACAATCTCGACGTACACTTGAGCCCGCTAGTAATTCATAGGCTGTAGGAACGGAGGGTCGCATGGCCACTAGCACCGTGGATGAATCCGAACGCTTCTCGTTTGAAGCGTTCACGCGCCATCCGTTCTTCACCGAGGTCAACCGCTGGATCGTGGAGCGGGTGGTCTGCCCTGGGCGCCGCAAGATCGTCGACTTGGGGTGCGGGCCGGGCGCGGTCACGAAGCTGATCCTGGAGCGGTTGGGGGATGCCCGAAACGCGGAGGTGATCGGGATCGATCCATCCCCGTCGGCCCTCACCAAGGCGCGGACCGCTATACACTCCAGGATCGTCGAGTTCATCGAGGGAAGCGCCGAGTGGGTATCCCGCCTGGTCTCCTCCGCCGATGTCGTCGTGTTCCTCAACGCGATCCATCTCGTCCGCGACAAAGCCCAGGTCATCGCCGAGATCCGCAAGGCGCTGAAACCGGGGGGTGTGTTCGCGTTCAACACGACGTTCTTCAACGGCGCGTACGTCGAGGGGACGTCCGGCTTCTGGCGGCGCTGGGTGGTGCGGGCGGTTCAGGTGCTGCGGGAGCGCGGGCTCGAGGTGCAGCACACCGCCAAGTCGGTGGCACGGCAGTTCCTCACCGCCGACGAGTACGCCGAGCTGTGTGTCCGTGCGGGCTTCTCGCGCCCCAGCGTCGAGCTCGTGCGGATCGAGATGACCCCCGAGAGTATCGAAGACATCGGCCGCTTCTCGCTCTTCATCGAGGGGGCGCTTCCCGGCGTGCCGCTCGAGGACGGAGCGAAGGCGCTCCAGGAGGGACTGCGCCGCGCCATGGAGGAGACGGGCGTGCGCAAGGTGCCCCGTAACTGGCTCGAGGGGATGGCTACGGCGGTGTGATGACGAAGGCGAGGCGGCGGTGCGCTTCGCGCAGCGCCGCTTCGACCGCAGCCGGCGTTCCCCCCCGCGCGAAGATGAACCCCGGATAACGCGACCCCTCTGGCCAAGGCACGAGTGCCTGACCCGGATGCGCCGTGATCGCGACGTCCTCGACCAGCGGCACGGCGCGGGCCTGGGCGACCCCCCGGACTTCCCTCAGCACGCCTGCTTTCGTTACCGGGATCATCATGACGCCCGCGGCGCACTGCTCCCGCTCGAGCGACGGGATAGGCAGGCCAACGGCGTGACGAACGATCACCTCTTCCAGTGAAGCCTGCCCCATTCCCTCCCCGGTCGTAAACCGAAGCACCTCACTACACCTCCCACCGATGGGGCGGGCGGCCAGCTCGATCAGCCACGCGCCTCCGGTGTTCCAGCGGAGCTCTGCATGGATGGGCCCTTCCCGCAGGCCGAGCGCCGCCACCGCTGCCTGGGCGCAGCCGGCGATCGCCCGCTGGGCGGGCTTGGGGAGGCGCGACGGGGTGACGTAAATGGTCTCCTCGAAGAAGGGACCGTTCAGCGGGTCGGGCTTGTCGAACAGGGCCAGGACGTTGAGCTGACCCCCGATCACCAGGCCTTCGAGCGCCACTTCGGGTCCCGGGACGAAGTCCTCCACGAGCATCTGCCGTGCCCAGTCCCCACACCCCGCCACGTCGGGCTGCTCGAGGATCGCCTGCAGCCGCGCCACCGCCGCCAGGAAGCCGCGCGGGTCGTCGGCGCGGATCACGCCGCGCGAGGCCGAGAGACGCAGCGGCTTCACGACGCAGGGGTAGCGCAGGCGCGTCGCGCGGTCCGCGGCGTCCTCGCCGAGGGTGTGCAGCTCGAACCGCGGCACCGGCACGCCGTGTCGGGCCAGCTCGTTCCGTTGGACGTGCTTGTCGCGCGCGGCGAGCGCCGCCGCGAGCGGATTACCCGCGAGCCCCAAGCGCTCCCCGATCGCCGCCGCCACGATCGCGGCGGTATCGTCCACGCCGACGACGCCGGCGATCGGGTGGCCCCGCGCGAAGACAGCCGCCTGCTCTGCGGCTCGCTCCGGATTCGAGAAATCGAGCGTCAGGAGCCGGTCGGGCTGGGCCTGTTCGAAGGTGCTGGGCAGCTCGGACGCGACGGAGAGGTCGAGCCGCAGCCGGCGCGCCGCTTCCACAAAGGCCGTCGTCCGATAGGTGGCGGTGGGTAGGAGCAGCAGCAGCCGGCCTGGGGACGGGGGGGGGCGCAGCATTGCTGCGCCTCTACTTCTTTGAGGCGGCGAAGTAGGGGTTGGAGCCCGCTGTGTGGTCGGTGATGTCGACGATCCCTTTGACCTCCGGGACCGCCTGCTGCAGCATCGCCTCGATACCCTGCCGCAGCGTCACGTCCGCCATCCCGCATCCCTGACAGCCGCCGCCCATGCGCAGCATGACCACGGCGTCCTGCACGTCGATCAACTCCACCCGCCCGCCGTGCCGGGCGACCATCGGGTTCACCTGGCTATCGAACAGCTCGGCGACCCGGTCGTACAGCGCGTCGTCGTCCAGGCCGCCGGCCGCCGGGGCGGCGGGCGCCCCCGCCGGTTTGGACGCGATGGCGGGTTGGTCGGTCGCCAGCGCGGCGCGGATCGCCGCGCCGACCGACTTGCCGATCACCTGCCACGGCGCCGGGCTCCGCTTCACCACGGTCACGAGGTTGCCCGACACGATGACTTCGGTCACCTCCGCACCGGGGATCGCGAAGATCGCTTCGACGAGCGGCGAGCCCTTCGCCTCCTCCGCACCGGAAAACCGGCGCACGCCGCCGGCGTGCACCGGCGCGCTCACCAGGAACTTGCAGCGCGCGGTGTCGATCGGCTCGGCGGTGATGCGGATCTCGACTCGGTCCATATGGCGAAGTATGTCCGGGGGCGCCGGGGGTTTCAACCCCCGGTGGGCATCGGCCGCAGTTGCCGCGCCGCCTGCACCATGTTACGCAGCGCCGCCAGCGTCTCTTCCCAGCCGCGCGTCTTCAGGCCGCAATCCGGGTTCACCCAGATCTGGCGATCGTGCAGCACACCCTGCATGCGCTTCAGCGCCCCGACGATCTCCGCCGCGCTCGGCACGCGCGGCGAGTGGATGTCGTAGACCCCCGGGCCGATCTCGTTGGGGTACTTGTACTCCTTGAACCCCTCGAGCAGCTCCGAGCCGGACCGCGCGTTCTCGATCGATATGACGTCCGCGTCCATCTTCTCGATGACGCGAATGACGTCGTTGAACTCGCTGTAGCACATATGCGTGTGGATCTGGGTGGCGTCGGACACGTTGCTCGTGGCCAGCCGGAACGCGTTCACGGCCCAGCCGAGGTACGCCGACCAGTCCGCCCGCCGCAGCGGCAGGCCCTCGCGCAGCGCCGGCTCGTCGATCTGGATTACCCGAATCCCGGCGGCCTCGAGGTCCCTCACCTCGTCCCGGATCGCGAGCGCCAGCTGCTTCGCGGTCTCGGCCCGGGGCTGGTCGTCGCGCACGAACGACCACTGGAGGATGGTCACCGGTCCGGTGAGCATCCCCTTCACCGGCTTAGCGGTCTTGGATTGCGCGTACGTGCTCCAGCGCACGGTCATCGGCTTGGGGCGCGACACGTCGCCGAAAATGATCGGCGGCTTCACGTACCGCGTGCCGTACGACTGCACCCAGCCGTGGTCGGTGAAGGCAAAGCCCACCAGCTGCTCGCCGAAGTACTCGACCATGTCGTTGCGCTCGAACTCCCCGTGCACCAGCACGTCAAGCCCCAGCTCCTCCTGCAGCTTGAGCGTGCGCGCGATCTGATCTGCGATGAAGCCATCGTACGCTTGCGACGTCATCGTTCCGTCGTGCAGCTTCTTGCGCGCCGCCCGCACCTCGGCCGTCTGGGGGAACGAGCCGATCGTGGTCGTCGGGAAGAGCGGCAGACGCAGCTGTCGCTGCCGGCGTGCGGTGTGCGGCGAGGCGCGTCGCAAATCCTTCTCACTCACGCCGGCCGCGCGCTGCTTGACGGCGGGCTCGTGGATCCGGCGGGACGACCGCCGCCCGGCGATGAGTCGCGCGTTCGCCTCCAGCTCAGCGGCGACGGTCCGCCGACCATCCCGCACCGCCCGCGTCAGCGTGACCACCTCGGCGAGCTTCTGCTTCGCGAACGCCAGCCAGCTCTTGAGCTCCGGGTCGAGCCGGCGCTCGAGATCGAGGTCGACCGGCACATGCAGCAGCGAGCACGACGGCGCCACCCACAAGTCGTCCGCGCCGATCCGCTCCCGGGCACGCTCGAGCAGCCCTAGGGCCGCGGCGAGATCGGCGCGCCAGATGTTTCGTCCATCGATCACGCCCAGCGACAGCACACGCCCCTTTGGCCACGCCTTGAGCAGCGGGTCGAGCTGTTGTGGAGCCCGCACGAGATCGACGTGCAACCCCGCCACCGGCAACTCCCGCGCCGTCGGCAGGTTGTCGTCCAGTCCCGCGAAGTACGTCGCGACGAGCAGCTTCAGCTGCGCGGCACGGTCGGCTAGGAAGCGGTACGCCCGGGCGAACGCCGCGAGCTCCTCCTTCGTGCGGTCGAGCGCAAGACACGGCTCGTCGAGCTGGACCCACGTCGCCCCCGCCGCCGCGAGTCGTGACAGCGCCTCGGCGTACACCGGCAGCAGCGCATCGAGGAGCTCGAAGCGATCGAACCGCGGTCCCCGAGTCTTCCCGAGCAGCAGGAACGTCACCGGGCCGATCAAGCTGGGCTTCGTATGAACGCCCAGCGCCTTCGCCTCCTGGAACTCCTCCACCAGCTTGCCGGCGGAGAGGCGGAAGGCCTGTCCCCGATCGAACTCGGGCACGATGTAGTGGTAGTTCGTGTCGAACCACTTCGTCATTTCCATCGCGGTCACGTCCCGCCCCGCGGCCTGCACGCCCCGCGCCATCGCGAAGTAGGTGTCGAGATCGACCGGCCCCTCCCCCGACCAGCCGTAGCGCGTCGGGACGGCGCCCACCAGCGCGCACGTGTCGAGCACGCGGTCGTAGTAGGAGAAGTCGTTCGACGGAATGAGATCGAGTCCCGCGTCGCGCTGCGCCTGCCAGTGCGCCGCCCGCAGCTCCGCGCCGGTCTTGAGCAAGTCGGCGCGGGGCAGCTTGCCGCTCCAATAGCCCTCGGTGGCGCGCTTCAGCTCGCGGTTGGCGCCGAGTGGCGGGAAGCCAAGGTTGTGGGCGATGGTCATAGGGGATGGAAATCTAGCCGGGCCGAAAGGCCAGGGGAGTGGGTGAAAGCGAGCGCCCCGGGTCGACCTGTGTCGACCCGGGGCGGGGATGTCAGGGCTTGCGGGGTTTCTGCTGCCCCGGCGGGGCCCAGCCGGGCGGCCGTCCGGCCGGCGCGTGCGCCGCGGCACGGCCCAGCCCGCGCGCCGCCTGCGCGGGGGTCGCGCCGTGCGCGATGCGCGCCTGAAGCTCGCTGGGAAGATCGAGCAGGTCGCTCGGCGAGCGGCCCGTATTGATCGCGTCTTCGACCACGTCGAGGGTGGTCTTCGGGGACACTCCGAGGGCCGCCAGTGTGGCGGCCACGCGCAACGCGACCGCCGGGTCGTACGGGGCGTGGCTGGTCCGTACCAGCTCCCGCACCTGGTCGACGTTGAGCCCGGCACCCAGCGCGTAGGCCCCCCCTTCCACGACGTCCGCATCGGGGTGATCGATCCCGCCCGAGCGGAGCGCGCCTGCCGCAGCCTCCAGCTGATCGGCGAGCGCCCGGACCGCGCCGATCACCCGCTCCGCCGGCACGCCCTTCGCCGCTCCTTCGATTGCCTTCTGAATGAGCGGGCCGGCCGGGAGACCCTTGGCGGAGGCTGACGACGCCATCGCCTGAACCGCCCGTACCACCTCGGGCGGCGTTCGGCGACCGAGCTGCGCAGCCACGTCCGGCTCCTGACCGACGAGGGGGAGCACCGCACCCGCGGCGAGGGCGAGCGCGAGACCAGCGGCGCGCGTCACAGCGTTCGCGCTCCCTGCGCCGTGACTGCGACCACGCTGTTGCGCCGCCCGAACCCGTCGTCGATTCCCGGAGCCGCCGGATCGGCGACCCAGCGCGCCCCGTCCACCACGAAGGCGTACTGGTGCTGACCGACCGGCAGCGCCACAGTGGTCGTCCAGATGCCGGTCGCGCCCTGGCGCACCAGGGGCGCGGCATCGCGATCCCACCGGTTGAACGTCCCGGCGACGGAGACCTGCCTCGCGTCCGGAGCGTATAGGATGAACCGCACGTAGACGCTGTCACGCGAAGCCATGAGGACGGCGCGCCCTCCGGCAGGCGGCGCCGCTGGCCGCGCGACGAGCAGGGCGAGGGCGGCGGCCGCCGCGAGCGCGCCCCCCACGACGACCCACGGCCGCACCCGCAGCCGCAGCTCGACGTCCCGTGGATCGACGAGCCGGCGCCAAGCGCGGCGCAGCGGTGAGTGGGCCCGCCGCCGCACCTCGGCCATCACGCGTGCGTCCAGTCGAGCCGGGAGCGAGACGGGCGCGCGATCCACCACGCCTAGCAGGCGCAGCGCTTCGGCGCCTTGGGCACGCAACTCGGTCGGCAGGTCGTTGAGCGACAGCTCGCCGTCCAGTAACCGCTTCACCAACGGATGATACGTCTCTGTCATAAATGCCCTTTCAACAATTCGCGCAGCCGATCATAAGCCCGATGCATGCGCATCTTGAGCGACGCCACCGTCGCGCCGGTCATCGCGGCGATCTCCTCGTACGCCATCCCGTCCATGTGTTTCAGCACGAACACCTCGCGCTGCTCAGCCGTCAACTTCTGGAGCGCCTGCTCGAGCGCCCCGCTGCGCTCGCGCTGCTCTACCCTGCCGTCGGTGCGGTCGGGCGCCGCCACGGCGTCATCCTGGGCATTGAGCGGGCGGCCTTCGCGCGCCCGCCGGCGCCGCTCAGCGAAGCACCGGTTGCGCAGAATCAGGAACAGCCATCCCGCAAACTTGTCGGGTTCCCGACACTGCGCCAGCTGATCGAACGCCCGGACGAGGGCGTCCTGGACCGCGTCCTCGGCCGCATCGACCGAGCCAAGCATCCGGGCGGCGTAGCGGGCAAAACGGTCGCGGTAGCGGCGCACCAGCACCGCATACTGCTCCACATCCCCCGCCAGCACCGCTTGCACGACTTCCCGGTCCGTCGCCAGTTCCGCCAGACCCAACCGAGCCACCTCGGCCGCCAGAGTTCGCTAAGATGCTAGACGTCCGCCGGGGCTGCGGCAACCGGCCACAGCTTAAAGAGTCGCGTTGTGAGACGGCGGTAACGCCCCGTCCCGCCTTCACTTCGGGATACACGCGTTACCTAACCCTCCCGGCCGCAGTCTTTCACACAGCCAAAGATCAAGCTCCGAACTAGGCTGGAGGAGGTCATATGATGGGCAGGATCCTGGGTTATGCCGTCGCGTTCGCGCTGCCGGGTTTCTTGGCGGCGCAAACGCCGCAGATCCCCAACGAGCATGCATCCGACAGGGGCAAGCCGCAGGCCGCGCTCCACTCTCAAGGGGCCCAGCACCGAGCCACCCACCGGCGTGGCAAGGTAGTCCACGCCGAGGACGTCGACCACGATCGCGACGACCGTACCAAGACAGAAGACACCGATCACGATCGCGACGATCGCGGCCGGAATCCCAACGCGGCCACTCCCGCGAAGCGCGCCACGCCGGCCGTGCCGGCGCATGGCGAAGGTCCGGCGACCCCGGCGCACCCTGCTACGCCGGCCGTTCCGGCGAACGGGCGCAAGTCGGCGAATCCGGGCCAGTCGGGCAATCACCGGCCGTAAGTAGATCGCTTCCAACTTGAAGTCCCCTGCTGTGTAGGGGCGCAGCGCCGCTGCGCCCCTACGCGTTTCCGCCCCCCCCATCCAGGGCTAGCTTTGTCCCCGTGAGGGGGCCCTTCCTTATCCTGCTCGCCGCGGGCTGCGGCGTTTGGCCTGCGGCAGCCCAGAAGCGGGCGTCGTTGGGCATCGGCGTCGGTACCGTGCGCTACCCTGGCGGCACCAGCTTCAGCTCGGCCGCGTTCTCGCCCACCATCGGGTTCTCATCGCCCACGCTCGACGCCGACGGGTCGGCCTCGTTTGCCTCGCTCCCCAACGGGGTCTGGTCGAGTCAGGGGCGCGGCGACGTGTGGGTCACGTCGCCACCGCTGTATCGAGGGTGGCGCTTCGGGGCCGAGGGGATCGTGGCGGGCACGGCGCGGAGTGACGGCGGACGCACCGCGGCAGCCCAGGGGGTCGGGGAGCTGCTTTGGTCGGCGCCACGCTGGGGGTTCGGGATCGGTGCGGGACCGTCCGGCGGGCGGAGTGTGGACCAATCGTCGGTCACGGCGTTGCGCACCCGTGCTCGCGGGTGGTGGCATCTCGCCGGAGACGAGGGAGACACGGACTGGCAGGTCACCGTTGAGCCGACGCGCTTTCCTCGGATCACGGTCGACTCCACGGTAGTGCCTGCCGGCTGGTTCACCGACGCGACCGTCGGAGTGACGCTCACGCGGGGGCGCGCTGTCGCGTCGCTTGCCGCAGTCGCGCGCGTCTCCGGGGCATACGGATCGAAGGGCGCTGGCAGCATTTTTCTGCAGTTCTACGTCGCGCCGAGGGTGGCGCTGGAAGTCGCCGGCGGAAGCTACCTCGACGACCCATATCAGGGGCTACCACGCGCGGGCTTCGTGACGCTGGGCGTGCGGCTGCACGCCACAGCGCGCGCGTCCAGCGCCGATCCGAAGGGTCCCAAGTGGTCGCCGCTCGTCCCCGAGCGCCGCGGCGACAGCCTCGTGGTGCGGTTCCAATTCGACAGCGCGCGCTCAGTCGCGATCGCGGGGGATTGGAACCAGTGGGCCCAGCTGCCGCTGCGCTCTCTCGGTGCGGGTCTGTGGGAGGGAACCCTGGCGCTGCGGCACGGCCTGTACCACTTCAACGTTCTGGTGGATGGCACGGACTGGGTGGTGCCCAACGGCGTAGCGACGGTGCCCGACGGGCTGGGCGGGATGGTGGCCGTGCTGGTCGTGCCGTAATGTAGGGTCACTCTCTCGGGGGGTGCGCCATGGGCAGGATCAACTGGAGCCGCGTCATACTGGGCGGGCTACTGGCGGGCTTGGTGCTGAACGTGGTGGACTACATCTACTACGGCGTGGTGATGAAGCAGGACATGGCCGCGGCGATGCAGGCGCTCGGCAAACAGCCGATACCGGACAGCATCATCTGGGTGTTCGTGGTGTGGGATTTCGTGATGGGGATCGGTCTCGTGTGGCTGTACGCCGCCATCCGGCCGCGGTTCGGCGCCGGCGTGAAGACGGCGGTAATCGCGGGACTCGCCCTGTGGTTCTTCATCGGCCTGATGAGCGCGATCGGCGAAGCGCCCATGGGGCTGTTTCCGCAGAGGCTGTACACGATGGGAGCGGTCGTGGCGCTGATCAAGATTCCGCTGGCGTCCGTCGTCGGGGCCTACCTCTACACCGAAGCCTGACCGGCGGGGCGGAGGCATGAAGAAAGGGGGCGCGAGTGCCGCGCCCCCTTTTTTTCGCCACCAGAAGATCCGGTCGCTACGACGTCGGCGGGTTGCAGGTCACGACATCCTGACTGGCTGGCGGGGTTTTCAAGTTGCGCGCGTCGCACTCCGATTGTGGCACGGGCATGTACGGCGGCACGTTGCCGCCGGGAATCGCGGGCGGGATGTCGCCCAGCCGACCGAAGCGCCGGGCGTCGATCCAGCGCGCCCCCTGTTCCCACAACAAAGAGTAGCGTCGCTCGTACATCAGGGCCTTAACGAACACCGAGTCGGCGCTCACTGCCGTCACCGTCGTCGCGGGCAGCTTCCCGGAGTTGGTGCGGACCTGGTTCAGGTCGAGGATCGCCTGCGCCTTGCTGCCCCCGAACCAGTTCGCCTCGGAGCGGAGCAGAATCAGCTCCTCGTTCTTGATGATCGGGATCGCGTGACCGGGGTCCGCTTGGCCGCCGCTGAAGTACATCACGAACTTGAGCTCGCCCGGGATCGGGATGCTGCCGAGCAGCGCCCGCTGTGTGTCGGTCGCGGCGGCGATCTTGTCGAGCACGCGCTGATCCTTGGCGCCGCCGGTCTGCAGCTGAGCATCCGTCTCGTTGCCCTGCAGCGCATAGAAGGTGAACTCGTTCAACGGAGACGATAGGCTGTTCGTGGCATCCCCCTGGGCGGTCGAGAAGTCGAAGTAGGCACCCGCCTGAAAGCCCGTAGGAGTCGTAGCCCCGGGATTGATGAAGGAGGCGCCCAGCGCGGTGAGCGCAGCGGCGTAGCACGTCGCCTTGGTGCCCCCGCACCCGTTTTTCGCCGTGGCCCGCAGCACGTTGGCCTTGGCCGCCAGCGCCCGGTTGAACGTGAGGAAGGTGGCAGGCTTGTCGAAGCCGCCCAGGCCCGGCGGCACCGGGAACGGGAACGCGGTAGCGCCCGCCGTGGTGAGATCCGTCGCGGCGCCGTTCAGCAATCCGACGATGTAGCCGTAGGCGCTGTCTTCGCTCACGAACGGCGCGGGCGCCGCGTTGAGCGGTCGATCCACATCCACCGGCGCACCGAGCTCGCCGCGCGTCTCGACCACGTAGAGGAGGGCGAGCGCCTTGAGCGAGTTCGCCACGGCGCGGGCCCCGGCCTTCTCCTGCGTCGACAGCCCCTGAACCGGATCGACGGCGGCGTCTTTGGCGTTGCCCAGCGCCGCGAGGTAGACGTTGATGCTACGGATGTGCTGGTAGCGATCGAACCACAGGGTACCGCCGAAGCTACCGCCGGCTGCGACCGGGCCGAAGTACGGCTCCACGAAGTCCGGCTGGTTGTTCCCCGAAAGGTTGATGCCCTCCCGGCCCGTGGACCCGAGGCGCCAGATGAGCGCCTGGATGCCCCCGCGGGCGCCGGCGATCACCCCGGTGGCGGCGGCGGCGAGCTTCGTTCGCGTGGGGTTGCTCAGCAGGTCGTCGAGCGTGGGTTGGTTCGTGTTGGTGATGTCGAAGTTGCACGCCCCCGCCCCGACGGCGAGGAGGCCGGCGGCGATCGCGAAGAGTCTCGTGCGCATGGTCAGAACCCCGCCTGGATGGTGAAGAAGAACTGCCGCGAGGGCGGATAGGGACCGAGGTCGATGTTGCGCGTGATCGATTGCGCGCCGTAGTTGGACACCTCCGGATCGTAACCCCAGTAGTCCGTGATCACGATGAGATTCACGCCGCTCACGCTCATCCGCATCGAGCGCGCCCCGAAATGGGCCGCCCAGGCGTCAGGCAGGTCGAGCGACAGGCTCGCGTTGCGGAGCTTCAGGAACGAGGTGGACTGCACGAACGGCCGCGCGTCGCCGGTGACGAGGCACGCATTGGTGCGCGCCTGGCCCGCCGGCGTGCCGCCATCCGGAGCGAGGCTGTTGCAGTCGTACAGCGACAGCGTCTGGTTCTGCGCCACGCCGCCGTTCTGCCAGTCCCACAGGAACGCCAACGTCGTGCGGTGATACGTGAGGACGTTCGAGAACCCCCAGCGGAATTTGGGATTCGTTTGACCGAGCGAGATCACGTTGCCGGCGTCGTCGTAGCCGATAATCTGGGTGAGCGGCTGCCCGACCTGTACGAAGAACTCACCGTACGAGAGACCATAGCCGGCGTTGGCCGGCCGGAAGCCCGTTGCGCCGCCGGGAAGGTTCAGCTCGAGCACGCGGTTCCGAAGGCTCGAGAACGTGGTCCGGAACAGCCAGTCGAAGTGCTCGCGCCGGATCGGCGTGATACCGGCGGCGATCTCGAGCCCCTCGTTCTTGATCTTGCCGCCGTTAATGAACTGGAGCGAGAACCCGCTCGACGGCGCGGGCGTGACCGGAACCAGCAGGTCGCTGGTCCGGCGCTGCCACAGGGTGACCTCCAGCGTGGCGCGGCCGTCCAGTAGCGTAGCGTCCACGCCGCCCTCGACCTCCCGGGTGCGCTCCGGCTGGATGATCGGGTCGCCCGCCGTCGCCCCGACGACGGTGCCGATGTTGCCGCCGATCACCGTGCCGCCCTGCAGCGAGGTGAACTTCTGGCCGAACAGCGGCTGGTTGCCCGTCTCCCCATAGGCGGCGCGCAGCTTCACCTCGCTCCCCTCACCCACCAGCCCGGGGAACCGGTAGGAGCCCGTCACCGACGGGAAGAGATAGAACTTCTTCACATCCCCGTTGGCGCTGGACCGCTCCGCCCGCACGCTGGCGGAGAGCGAGAGCCGCTCGCCCGCGCCCAGCCAGTCCTCGTGGCCGTACAACGCGATGGTGCGTTCGTGGGTGTTCTCCTCGAACACGTTGATCACGGAGCCCTGGTTGATGTTTTTCTGGCCCGGCAGGAGTCCGCGCGCGATCACGCGTGAGCGCCCCAGCGCCCGGTCCTCCCACTGCACCCCGAGGGCGGTGGTGGCCTTCCAGGCGCCGCCGGCTGGGGTGAAGCTGTGGATCGCGTTGGCGTTCCAGTTCGCGAGCCGGCTGTCGGCGTTGCTCAGCGTCGACGCCCCGGGATTCGTCTGGCGCGCCTCGAAGAACAGCTCGCGCGGCGCAAAGACTTCGTCCTTCTGATTGAAGAAGTCGATTCCCCCGGCGCCCACGAACCGCAGGTTGTGCCGCGCCGTCTGGACCGCCTGGAACCTCGCGGTGAGCCCGCCGGTGAACCGCACCGCAGCCTCGTCGTTCGTCCCCAGGGCGGTCGTCTGCAACGGGTTAGCTCCGAAGTAGCTCAGCCCACCGGGATCCGGGAACGCGCCGTTCGCCGGCTTCAGGGGCACGAAGCCCGGGATGTAGGCGAGCGCGTAGGTGACACTGGCGCCCGCGTTGTCGTTGTTGGTAAACCCGCGTTGCGTTGTGGTGCGGTTGAACGCGGAGCTGAGCGACACGCTGAGCCGATCCGAAAAGCTCTGGTCGACGTTGGCGCGCAGCGTCTGTCGCTGGGCGCCGGTGTTCTCGATGATCCCGCCGTCGCCCTTGATGTTGCCCGACAGGAAGTACTGGGTGTTGCCCGCGCCCCCCGAGACATCGAGCTGGGTCTCATAGCCGAGCGGCTTGTTGCCCGCCAGCTCCCGCAGGTGGTCGTACGTGGGGAGCACGCCGTTCACCTCGTACGACCGGACCAGGGCGGTATCACCAAACTGTTTGAACGCCGTGCTGGTGTCGAAGGCTCGCGTGCCCGGCCCGCGCTGCAGCTCGGAGAAGCCAACGCGCTGGGTCAGGTTGGCGCGCGGCGTGCCCGCTCTGCCGCGCTTCGTCCGGATGATGACGACGCCATTCACGCCCTTCGAGCCGTAGATCGACGACGCCGCCGCGCCCCGCAGGATCTCGATCGACTCGACGTCGTTGGGGTTCAGGTCGGTGAGCCGGTTCACCGGGTCGTCCTGCTTCTCACCGTCGTTGCGGGTGGACTGCGGGTTCCCGCTCGCTGTGACCGAGAACAGACCGGTGGAGAGCGAGGCATCGCTCACGATCACGCCATCCACCACGAACAGCGGATCGGCGGACCCCACCACGGTGTTCGAACCGCGGATCTGTACCTGGGTCCCGCCCCCGGGCGCGCCGGAGTTCTGCTGGATGTAAGCACCGGGGACGCGCCCTTGCAGCGCGCGATCCAATGCCGGCGCCGGCACGGCCGTCAGCTCGGCGCCTGTCACGACCGTCGTGGCGACGGCGGCGTTGCGGCGCTCGGTCGCGGTCGCCTGTCCCGTCACCACCACGGCCTCGAGGTTGAAGACGTCTTGCTCGAGCGTGGCGTCCGCCGTGTTCTGACCAGCGGGAACCGAGACTTCGCGGCGCTTGTAGCCGATGGCGCGGAACACCAGCGTCGCTGCGCCGGTCGGGGCCGACACGGTGTAGCGGCCGTCGGCATTGGTCACCGCCGCGAACGCCGTGCCTGTCACCGTGACGGCCACACCGGCGACAGGCTCGCTGGTCTGCCCGGTAGTGACCCGGCCCGCGATCTGGCGCTGCTGGGCCGACAGCGCGGCCACACCCACGAGCGGCAGGAGCACCAGCGCGAGTAGCGAAATGCGCTTTACCACAATGCCTCCTCGAACCGAACCAGAGGAATGAACGAAGCAGAGCCGGCCACGATTATCCCATATCCTGCCGCTCAGCGGGCGACCCCGCAAGCAGGGCCCCGTGGTCGCGGCTTGTGATACAAAATGCTCGGCACCGCGCAAAAAACCGCCGGGCGCGCGCGGCGCCCGGCGGCGGGAAAGCGCAGGCCGAGGTCGGTGAGCTACTGGCGTGCCTGCACCTCGAAGATGTTGATCGGCATCGTCGAAAACACCGTGTCCTTCGGTATGCCAGCGGCCGGGCAACCCGTCGGGCGATCGTTGATCACCTGGTTCAGTCGCCCCTGGCGCCGCATGTCGATCCAGCGGTGCCCGCCTTCGTACAACAGGGAATAGAGCCGCTGCTTCAAGAGCTCGTTGACAAACGCCGCATTGGTGCTCCCGACCGTGAGCGTCGTGGGCGCCAGGCCGCCTGAGGTCTGGCGAATCGTGTTGATGTCAGTGATCGCCTGCGCCTTGTTGGGCACCGCCGCGAACCACTCCGCTTCCGCCCGCAGCAGGATCAGCTCCTCGTTCCGGATGACGGGAATCGAGGAGTTCGGCGTCGGGTAGCGCGTCCACGACAGTCCCGACGAGAGACAGGCGAGCGAGAACGCGCCAGTTCCGCGCGTCGTCACCTTCGCGAGGTAGCGCTTATCCGGCGTGCCGCCCACCTGATTCTCGACCGAGTCCTTTACGAACGGATGCACCAGGTTGATCGCCGACGCCGGGTCCTGGGAGAGCGCGTTGGGCGTGTCCTGGTTCCCGGTGCTGAACAGGTTGTAGACTCCCAAGTCCATGGACGCCGCGGGGTCGACGAACGACGCCGCCAGGGCGGTGAGGACTGAGTCCCAGCAGGCGACGCAGTTCAGGCCCGGCGCATTCGGACTCGCCTGGTACGCCCGAGCCCGGGCCGCCAGCGCGCGGTTGAACTTGAGAAAGGTCGCCGGCGTGTTGAATCCCACGAAGCCGGGTCCGGGATCGAACACGAACCCAGCGCCAGCGGCCTGGAGGTGCGTCCGCGCCGAATCAAGCAGACCGACCACGTGCTGGTACCCGACCGCATTGGTCACGAACGGCGCGAGCGCCCCACCCACCGGACGGTTCACGTCGATCGGGATCGAATCCTGGGTGTGGGCGTTCAGGACGTTTAAGAACGAGAGCGCTTGGATCGTCTGGACGTACCCGCTCACCCCCTCCTTCTGGGCGTCGGTAATCTGTGCCGAGCCAATCGCGTTCAGGATGGCATACCCGGCCTGAATCGTGCGAAACTCGGGCTGCCACTGCCCCCCCCCGAACGCGTTGTTGCTCGGGTCGAGCGGGCCGGCGAGCAGCTCAGTCGTGAACCGCGGATCGGCGGCGTCGAGCCGGTAGCCTTCCCGTCCAAGGATGGCCGACTTCAATACCCAGTTAGGGTAGTCGACGCGCAGTGCGACGAGGAGACCTACTGCGGCGGCATTCACTTGCGCGGCGGTCGCGTTTGGGCCAATCGAAGGCGGGCTGTTGGGATTCGTGATGCTGAAGTCGCAAGCCACGACCGCGAGGGCGCCCGTCAGTGCGACGATGGCCTTGGTGTTGTGCGTGCGCATGGTCAGAACCCCACGTCGATCGAGAAGAAGAAGCTGCGGCTCGGCGGGAACGGGGCGACGTCGATGTTTCGCGCGATCGCCTGGTTCCCGAAGTTCGAGACCTCCGGGTCGAGCCCGACATAGGGCGTGAACCGCAGTAGGTTACGGCCGCCGATGGAGATCCGCGCCGTCCGCATGCCGAGGTGCTGCGGGATGTCGGGCGGCAGGTCGTAGGCCACGCTTACCTCGCGCAGCTTCAGATACGAGCCGTCCTGCACGTACACTTGGGTTTTCTTGCTGACGGCCCAATCGGTGATGCGCTTGTTCCCGGCCGCGACCTGGTCCGCCGAGTTGCCGACCGCGTCATACAGAAGCTGCGTCAGGTTGATGATGTCCCCGCCGTGCTTCCAGTCCCACAGGAAACCAAAACTGAATCGCTTGTAGCTCAAATCGCTCGAGAGCGACATCTGGAACTTGGGGTTCGCGTCGCCGTCCACACCGTCCGAGCCCACAATCTGTGTCGCGGACTTCCCTTGCTCGATCCGATAAGCGCCGAGCGAGAGGGCAAAACCCCCTGTGAGGAACGCCGGCACCGGCAGGCTATCGACGTTGCTGCGGTTCAAGGAGAAGGTCGAGCGGAGAATCCAGTTGAAGTCGGGCTTCCGAACGGGAGACACGGCGGCCGCAATTTCGACGCCCCAGTTGCTCAACTGCCCGCCGGGGGCGTTGAAGATGCGTGTCGCGTACCCGGTGGACGGCGCGGCCGACTGCACCAGCAGAAAGTCGGTGATCGTTTTCCGGTACAGGGTCACGCCGAGCGACGCCAGCTGGTTCCCGAATGTCGCGTCCAGCCCGCCTTCGATCTCGCTGTTCCGCTCGGGCTTGATGTTGGGGTCGCCGAGCTGTAAGGCAGGGTACTGTCCGAACTGAGCGCCGAGCACCGCAGTGCTGTCCACCACGTAACGCGCACCGAACAGCGGCAGATTCCCCGTCTGGCCCCACGCGCCGCGCAGCTTGATCTCGTCCACCCCACTCACCGGCTGCACGAACCGGTATGAGGCGGCGGCCTTTGGGAAGACGAAGTACTTGCTGGGGTCGCCATTTACGCTGGAGCGGTCGGCGCGTACGCCAGCGGTGAGGAGCAGCCGCTGGCCCACGGCCAGCACCTCTTCCTGGGCGTACAGTCCCACGTTCTTCACCGGCTGCTCGGACTGAGACGAGTTGATGCTCGTGGCCTGACTGACGTTCTGCAGCCCAAGGGCGATCGTGCGCCCCACGATGTTCGTGAGGTTGAGATCCCGATTCTCGTACTGGAAACCGGCCGACGTGGTGGCCTGAAAGGCCTCCGAGGGCGGCGTGTAGGTGTGCACGACGCTGCCAGCGAGATTCAACCGCAGATCGGACGCTTTCCCGAGCACGACCGTGCCCGGCTGCCCGTCCTGCGGCTCGAACTGCAGGTCTGGCGGCGACAGCACGTCGTTGCGCTGGTTGAAGAAGTCCACCCCGCCGGTCAGGTTGAACGCCACGCGCTGCGTGGGAGTCGTGACAGCGTTCACCTTCAGGCTGGACGTGGCCAGGATTCGCCACACGTCCTCGGCGTTCTTGAGCTCGGCGACCGTCTGAAGCGGGTTGGAGGGAACGAACGGGTTCCTGGGGTAGACGCCGTTCACGGGTCGCAGGTCCACCATGCTCGGCGTCGAGGAGAACACGAAGTACGGGCTCGTGCCGGTGTTGTCGTTGTTCGAGATCGCGCGGTTCGACAGGCTGTGGATCGCATTCAGGTTGACCCCGATCTTGAACCGGCTGCCCAGCGCCTGATCGAGGTTCGCGCGGATCGACTGCTTCTGGTAGCCCGTGTTGGGGGCGATGCCCCCGTCTTTCTTCACGAGACCGGACAGGTAGTACGTTGTCTGGTCGTTCCCACCCGTAACGCTGGCATCCGTCTCCGTGGACAGCGGATGCTCACCGTACAGCACGCTCGCGTTGTCGAAGAAGGGGCACTTGCCGCCGGGCAAGGTGCAGATGCCGCGGATGTAGGTGCGCGTGGCGGTGTCCCGCGGAACCTTGGGAGCCCAGACGCTGAACGCTTCAGTGGTGTCGCTGTAGGCCCGCGTCCCGAGGGCATTCGCCACAGACGACGTTCCGAAGCGCTGCGCGACGCTGAAGCGCGGCGCCCCGGGACGCCCGCGCCGGGTATTGATGATGATCACGCCGTTCGCGGCTTGCGAGCCGTAGATCGCCGCCGCGGACGCGCCCTTCAGCACCTCGACGCTCTGGATGTCGTTGGGGTTCAGGTCGGCGATGCGGTTGACCGGGTTATCCTGGTTGGACGAGTTGCCGCCCGCCGCGGCCGCCGTGATCGCGTTCATGTTGCTCGCGATCGCATCGTTCGCGATTACCATGCCGTCCACCACGATCAGCGGGTCCACGCCCGCGTTGATCGTCGTGACGCCGCGCAGATTGATCTGGCCGCCGCCCCCGGGCGCCCCGGAATTCATCTGCACCAACGCGCCGGGGATCTTGCCTTGGAGCGCGCTCTCGAGCGTTTGCGTCGGCGCCCGGACGAGCTGGTCCGCGTTCACCACGGTCACCGCGTTCGCGAGGTTCCGCTGCTCCACGCCGGTGGCCTGGCCGGTGACGACTACCGCCTCGAGGTTGAACACGTCCTGCTCGAGGCTCACCTGCACTGTG
>Ga0209160_1000028_pt1 | contig 92464 bp, 89 predicted proteins | sample GraSoiAngelo_153_FD_186167 | JGI IMG/M metagenome (GOLD analysis project Ga0209160, IMG submission 186167) | Grasslands soil microbial communities from the Angelo Coastal Reserve, California, USA - 14_1009_12_40cm (SPAdes) (version 2) | ecosystem: Environmental > Terrestrial > Soil > Grasslands ...
CAGCCAGCATGTTCTCTTGACCGGCCCGAGGTCTGGTGTTTTGACTATGCATTCAGCGCCCACTAATGTTGCATTTTCCAGCGCCTTAATCCGTGCTTTCATATTCTCAATCGTGGACATGAAATCGACTCCAGGCGCTTCTGGGTACTCGACGTATCGCGTTGCCCAACCGGATATCCCTACTTCCCGCTTGAGGTCCCAGCACTTAACTGTAATTGGATTGTTTTCGCACTCCGCTTGTACTTCTACTCCAAACACCCAATCTTGAATAATGTCGTGCTGCTCTAATTCATGCAGTTTATCGAAATGCTCCTGAGACCAGCCCGCATCTTCTGGTGAAAATCCCTTTGCCAATCTCTCATGAGTCACGCGCTTCGCCAAGACTTCCCCAATGATACCGTCAACTATCGTTAACTGAATGTCTTGTGAAAAGTTGGCGAAGTGACAAGAACCGACGACGAAGTAGGGAAACATAGAACCATGCGCGACCTTTAACTTTAATTCTGTGATTTCTTGCCGCCATGGATCAGAAGGAAGCTCAGTTCGGTATTCTCTGCCAACGTTGAAGCCGTCCTGTAGGCCATCAAACTCAATGCACACGAGAGGCACATCATTCTCATCGCAGAGTGTGTAGTCTATGCTTGTTTTCTTCAGACGGCTCCATTCAATCTTGCTAAGTTCTATCTTCTTTAAATCCCAGTTGCTGAAATCGAACAAATCTTTAGTGTTAAAGACCATAAGGCAGATTGGGATAAATGTGGTAATTCTTTCCCCATTGTCTTCGGAGCTTATAGTAGTTGTCTCGTTCGGCCTTGCTTGCGAAAACCAGCTTTTGAGCAGCCATTTGCAGTCTCCTCTAGGATCAGTGATTTGGCGGTTAATAATATCACAACTGCTGGCCGCCGCCTTCTCTAGGCAGACAGGGATTTCTTGCGGGTGACGCCGAGCGGGCGCCCTGGCGGAGCGCCGCGCGACTTGCTTGCCCTTGGCGGAGCGCGAGCACGTCAGGGCTGCTCGGCGGCAGGACCCGCGAGATTCTTCGCTGCGCTCAGAATGACAAGCCCCCCTCACCCTGCCCTCTCCCTCCGGGGGGCGAGGGGAAGAATGGGCGGCCACGCAGGGCCGCCCCTACGATTCGGGGCGGACTTCGATGTTCAGGAGCTTGATCTTGCGGTGGAGGTGGCTGCGCTCGACCTTGAGGTCGTCCGCCGTCTTCGAGACGTTCCAGCCGTGCTCGCGTAACTTGCGCCCGATGTACTCCCGCTCGAACGCCGCTCGTGCGTCCCGCAGCGACGCATAGTCGAACGCGGAGGGCACTTCCGGAGGACGGATCTCCCCGGACTGGCGCACCAGCGGCGCCACGTCGGTTGCCTGGATGACCGGGCTGCGGGCCATGATCACCACCCGCTCGACCAGGTTTCGCAGCTCCCGGACGTTGCCTGGCCAGTCGTGCCGCTGAAGGACGTCCAGCGCCTCTTCCGAGAACTCGCGCGGGCGCAGGCCCTGCTCCTCCATGTTGATTTGCATGAAGTGGTAGACCAGCACGGGGATGTCCTCGCGGCGCTCGCGCAACGGCGGCACGTCGATCTGCAGGACCGCGAGCCGGAAGTAGAGGTCCTCGCGGAACGTTCCCTTGCGGATCGCGTCCACCAGGTTCTTGTTGGACGCCGCGATGACCCGGACATCCACGTTGATCGGCCTCGTTCCGCCGACCCGTTGGAAGCGCTGTTCCTGCAGGACCCGGAGCACCTTGGCCTGCGTGGCGAGACTCATGTCCCCGACTTCGTCCAGGAATAGCGTCCCGCCGTCGGCCATTTCGAACTGGCCCCGCCTCGTCGCGGTCGCGCCGGTGAACGCGCCCTTCTCGTGCCCGAACAGCTCGCTCTCGATCAGGGTCTCGGGGATCGCTGCGCAATTGACCTCGATGAACGGCCGATCGGCGCGCGGGCTCTCAAAGTGAATGCCGCGCGCGACGAGCTCCTTGCCGGTCCCGTTCTCCCCGGAGATCAACACGCGGCTCGGCGCCGGCCCGGCCGTGGCGATTTGGCGCCGCAGCTCGACCATAACCACACTGTCGCCCACCAGCTTGAACCGCCGGCCAGCCCGTTCCCTGAGATCCCGGTTCTCCAGCTCCAGCCGGCGCTCGTGCAGGGCGTGGCGCACCAAGAGCGTGACCTTTTCGAGGGAGAGCGGCTTTTCGATGTAGTCGTAGGCGCCCAGCTTGATCGCCTTGACCGCCGATTCGATGGACCCGTGGCCGGACATCATGATGACCAGCAGGCGCGGGTGGGCCTCCATCGCGCGCTGGAGCGTCTCGATGCCGTCGAGATCGGGCATCCAGATGTCGAGGAGCACCAAGTCAGGAGGGGAATCAGCCTTGATGAACTTGAGGGCTTCCTGGCCGCCCTTCGCCACGGAGACCTCGTAGCTCTCGTCCTGCAGGATGCTCGAGAGCGTGTCGAGGATCGCCGGCTCGTCGTCCACGATCAGGATGTGGTTCGGCATGGCTACTGGAGGGGTCAAACAGGCAGCTCGATCGTGAAGACCGCCCCTGTCGGGACGTGGTTGCCGGCCCGGATGCGGCCGTTGTGGTCAGAGATGATGCGGTGCACGATGGCCAGCCCGAGGCCCGTTCCGGTCTTCTTCTTGGAGAAGTAGGGCAGGAACAGGTTCTCCTGGTCGCCAGTCTGGATACCGACGCCCTCGTCGGCCACCTCGATGACGACCTTCCCGTCCCTGGCTGTATAGCGTGTGGTCACCCAGAGATGCCCTTTGCCGTTCATCGCCTGGATGGCATTGTCAAAGAGGTTCACGAAGACCCGCTTGATCTGCTCGCGGTCCATCATGATCAGGGTCAGGTGCTCGTCGAGATCGACCAGGAACTCGATGTCGCGGTGCGCCCCCTGATAGAGCAGGACCACGTCGTTGATCGTCTCGTGGAGCGACTGGCGCTCCATGACCGGGACCGGCATCCGCGCGAATTTCGAGAACTCGTCCACCATCTGCTTGAGGCCGCTGACTTCGTTGACGATCGTCCGCGTGGACTGATCCACGATGTCGTTGAAATCAGGCGCCCCATCGAGGAACTTCTTGCGCAGGCGCTCGGCGGAAAGCTGGATCGGCGTTAATGGATTTTTGATCTCGTGCGCGATCCGTTGCGCCACTTCCTGCCAGGCGGCGGCCTTCTGCGCCTTGATGAGGGCCGACAGGTCCTCGAAGACCACCACGGCGCCCAAGCTCTGCCCCTTGTCGTCCCGGAGCCTCGTTCCGTTCAATCCCAAAACCAGCACGCTGCCTCCCACCTCAGCCTGCCCTTCCCACGTCAGGGTCTCCCGCTCCCCGGTGCGCATCCGCTCGACGAGGTCCGTAAACATCTCCAGTCCCAGCGGCTTGAACACGTCAGTCAGGAGACGCCTGCGGATCTCATCTCCTTTCAGCCCGAGGATGCGCTCGGCCGAGAGGTTGAACGTCGTGATCCGCCCGGCGGCGTCCACGGAGACCACGCCGCTGCCGATGTTGTCCAGGACCGTTTCCGTATAGGCGCGCCGCCGGTCCAGCTCGAGGTTGGACTGCTGAAGAGAGATGTTCGCCCGCTCCAACTGCGCCTTGCTCGCCTGGAGGTCCCTGGTCATGCGGTTGAAGGAGTCCACGAGGACACCGATCTCATCGTTCGCCTTGACGGTGATCCGGAAGTTCAGAGCGCCCGCCGCGACGGCTTGGGTGCCTTCCGCCAGCTTCTGGATGGGCACGGTGATCCCCTTGGCGATCTGGAACCCGAACCATGTGCCAGAGAGAACGATCACCAGCGCGATGCCCACGACCAGCGAGATGTATTGCGCCTTGATGGGATCCTTGTAGGTCATAGCTTCTTTGAAGTTCTTATAGGACTGGGTGACGCGGTCCATTTTCGCCACCAGGGCCTCCGGCAGGAACGTGTCCACGACGACGACCCCCGCCACCTGGGACGAGTCCTTGGCCGATGGGATGGTCACGGCGGCGCGAATCAAATCGCCGGTCTCGATGAACTGGAACGACTTGACTTCGCCGCTGGCCAGGGCGTTCTCCACAAGCTTGTCTTCGGGGGCGTCCAGGACCGCAAGAGGAATCTTCGGATCCACCGAGCGGGTCAGCAGTTGCTTCATGGCCGAGTAGACCTCGACGCCGCTGACTCCGTACTCCATGCGCTTGCGCTGCATGGCCAGCGCCAGCGTCTCCCGATGCTCCGACGCCAGCAGCCCATCGGCGTAGATTTCCCGACTGATCGCCTTCGCGGAGTTCACCGTCACCGCCTCGTGGCCCCGCCGGTGGGCCTGCGCCACGTCCCGCGAGTCCTTCAGCGCGTGCTCCACCTCCTGCCCGAACCAGTTGTCGATGCTTTGCGACAGCAGCCCGCTGGCCAGCCCCACGAGCAGGAGCGAGGGGATCAGGGTGAAGCCCACGAACGCAGCGATCAGCTTGCTGCGGAACCCCGATCCGAGCAGCTTCTGGCGCCGCTCGAAGTAGGCCTTGACGAGGTTGCGGGAGAGCAGCAGGACCAGCACCACCAGCAGAATGATGTCCACGTTCAGGAGCGCCAGCACCAGGATGTTGCTGGGGACGAACGGCGCGGGCTGGGTCTGGTCGTAGTAATAGAAGGTCAGGAGGACCATCGGGACCAGGAAGGCCAGGACGGTCAGGACGGGGCGCAGGTGATGGCCCGGACGGTCAACGTCCGTCTTGGGAGCCATGATCGGCGTTCGACGTGGAGTCATGGCAGACATCTTAGCTGCTGCTCCCCTTGGAATCAATTACACGGCGCAGCCAGTCCGCCTGGAACTTCGTATAGGTGGTGCCCGTGGCGTCGTGAAATGCAGCGGCGAAATCCCCCGCTCCCCCTAACCGAGCCAGCAACGCGCGCATGGCCGGTGCGCCGTGGCGGCGCAGCAAATATTCCACAGCCGCCGCGCTCTCGGCGTAGGCGAGGGGGACCTCCGTTCGAGGAAGTGTCAGGAAGGAGCCGTGCAGCTCGCGGATGGGGATCAGATGGTCAGACGATTGCACGATCTGCCGCTCGTTGTCCGTATCGCGTCCTTCGCACGCAATCGCCAACCCCTCGCTCAGCCACGTCGGCGCACGACCGCGCGTCCGATCGTGGACGAGCGCATGCGTGTACTCGTGCCGGAGGACCCGGTCCAGTGCCGTCCCGTCGCGCATCGCGCCCTCCACCGGCAGCCGGATTTTGCCGTCAAACAACCCTTGCGCCCAGTCCGGTGCCTGCGCATGCTCGTGGAATGTGCCGCCCGCAGAGAGCACGACCGGGATCTTGCGCTCAGGGAACACCCCCAAGCGGCGACCGATCTCCTGGCGAACCAATTCCAGCCGAGCGAGGACCGCCCGCGCCGGGGCCTCACCCTGCTCCCTCTCAAACCGCACCGTGAAGTGCAGGCTCTCGAGCCGCCGAACCTCTTTCTGCGCGCCGGCTTCGGCCAGAATCAGATCCAGACGCTCCCGCACCGTTGCATCGGATGGGTCGAGGCGCAGCGCCGCTTCGAAGCGCGCACGGGCGCCGTGCAAATCGTCGCGGCGGTAGGCGATCTCTCCCAACAGCTTGAGCGCGAGGATCTGCGTGGGATCCGCCTCGAGCGTCCGCTGGAGGAAGACCTCGGCCTCGTGCTCGTCTCCTCGGTAGAGATGGGCGGCGCCAAGCCCCAGCAGCACGGCTCCTTCGTCCGGTCGGAGGCGGTTCGCCTCTTCGAAGGCGCGCACCGCCGCGTCAGGCTCTCCGCGCTCGAGACGGACCCAGGCCAGGCGCGCCTTCGTCAAGGCCAGATTACGCTGTACGGCCCGATCGGTCGCATCCGTCGCGGCCGCCTGGTCAAACTTCGCAAGCGCGTCGCCAAAGCGCCCGATCTCGTACAGGGCCATCCCTTCGCTATTGAGCCGCGCCACGTCACGACGGGCTGGGGCGGCCGAGACGCTCGCTGCAAGTTCAGGCAGGACGGTTCGGACAGGAGAAATGCGGTTTGGCGGGGCGGGCGAGGGCGACTGGACGCGCAGGGCAGGACGCTGAGCGGCCTGCCAGAAGAGCCCCTCCGTCAGGCCTGCGCCCGTCGCGACGATGGCGAGGACGATGATCAGGAGGATCAGAGGGCGCCGTTGTGCCACCCGGGCTTCCTTTTCAGGATTTGCGTGCTTTGGCCCGCTCGACGAACTTGATGCGAAGGGCGTAGAGCATCTCCTGCAGCAGCGTGTCTTCCTCTGCCGTGAGATTGCCCTTGGTCTTGGATTCCAGCATCGTCAGGATGTCGATGATCTCCTGGGCCTGCGCGAGGTTGGTGGTCTGGCCCGCTGCGCCCTCGCCGACCGGCTCTCCGAGGCACATCAGCGCGGACGTCCCCAAGGAGTAGACGAACGACAGGAAGTTGATGGGCGGGACCGGCTGCTTCTGGGCAGGCTCGGCCGGCTTGGCGGTTTGGGCTTGCGCAGCGGTGTCGTTGGTCTTTTCCACCGACTCGCTTCCTACGCCTCGGCGATCCCGAATAATGAAGCCTTTCTCTTCGTCCATAAGCCCACCGTAGGTAGCACTATATACCACACCAGCCAGCAGCGGTACAATGCGGACCTTCCCATGGAGGACGCGAATCAGCTCCGGGCGCTCCGCGACGGCGATGAAACCGCCTTCGCCGCGCTGGTGGACCGCTATCATGGCCCGCTGCTCCGGCTGGCAATGGCCTATGTGCCCAGCCACGCCGTGGCCGAAGAAGTCGTCCAGGAGACCTGGCTCGGCGTGCTGGAAGGTCTGAGCCGGTTCGAGGGCCGCTCGTCGCTCAAGACTTGGATCTATCGGATCCTGATCAACCGAGCGAAGACCAGAGGCATCCGTGAAAGCCGGAGCGTGCCGTTCTCCCCGCTCGGCGCCTCCGCTGAAGACACCGATGAGCCCGCAGTGGACCCCGCCCGGTTTCGCAGCACGGGCTATTGGGTCGATCACTGGGCCGAGCCTCCCGGCGTCTGGGACGACGACACGCCGGAGAAGCTTCTGCTCTCCAAAGAAGGCCTCGCGCAGATCGAGAAAGCCATCGCCGCCCTGCCCCCGGCCCAGCGACAGGTCATCACCTTGCGCGATGTGGAGGGGCTGTCGTCAGCGGAAGTCTGTAACATCCTTGCGATCAGTGAGACCAATCAACGAGTGCAGCTCCATCGCGCGCGGTCCAGGGTCCGACGTGCCCTCGCGCGCTATCTCGAAGGAGGCGGCTCTCAAACATGACCCGCGACGACCTCAAGAACCAGATCATCGACTACCTGGCAGGCAAGCTGACCTGCAAGGAAGTCACCGAGGCCATCACCGACTATCTCGAAGGCAGGCTGAGCTTCGGAAAGTGGGTGCGCTTCCAGATGCACCTGGGGCTGTGCTTCGGATGCCGCCGTTATCTCCGCCAGATGAAGCTGACGATCCGCACATTAGGCGCGCTGCCGGCGGAACCGATCCCGCCAGCGGTCCGCAACGAGTTGATCCAGCGGTTCCGGACCTGGAAGACCCGAGAGTACTCTCACTAGCGTTCAGCCAGCAAGGTCTGGATCTGTTCCTCGGTCTGCGCGTAGCCGCCTTCGCCGAACCGGACGTAGCGGATGATGCCCTGCTTGTCGATCAGATAGAACGCCGGCCAGTAGCGGTTGCCGTAACGGTCCCACGTGGAAAAGTCGTTGTCGATCGGGACCGCGTACCGGATGTCATTCTTACGGATGTGCCGCTTGACGTTCTCGAGGTCGCGCTCATAGTCGAACTCCGGCGAATGCACGCCGATCACGAACAGTCCTTTGTCGGCATACTTCCGATGCCAGTCCTTCACGTACGGCTCCACATTGCGGCAGTTGCGGCAGCCGAAAGTCCAGAACTCCACGAGCACAACCTTCCCTCTCAGGTCAGCCATGCGCTTGGGCTCGGAGTTGAGCCAGACCTGGCTGGCGATCTCGGGCGCCGGGATGCCCACCCGGCCTTGAGCCGGCTGCCTGAAGAGCGCGACGGCGGCCACAACCACCAGAATCCCGAACAGCCCCACAGTCCTCGTTGTCACGCCTTTCATGCTTAGTTGGTTCCCTTCCTGAAGACGATATCGCCGTAATAGGCGGTCGCTGACTCGCCGGTGTTGTCGGTGTCGGTCATGATCGCCACCCCCGAGATCAGCGGCGGTTCCTCGCCGAAGGCTTTCTTGTAGTCCTCGTAGAGGTTGCGCTCCTCGCTCACCCATTGATTGAGGCGGTCCGGGCCGCTTTCCACCACGATCATCTTGACCTGATCAGTATAGGGATTGGGCACCACCGTGCCCTTGGGGGCCTTGCTCTCCCAGATGTAGTTGATGGCGGCCAGGGGCGGATACTGCCCGTACAGAAGCCTGACTGTCTCGTACTTGGCCTTGTCGAAGAACCCCACCTTGGAGGAGTCATACTCGAACGTGATATAGATCCGCGCCGGATAGTCGTCGCCCTCCTTCCGCGTCACGTCCCCCTTTTGGAGGACGTTCGCCACCTTCCAACGCCACTGCACGATCGGGTACTCCCTGAGATTGATCTTGATCTCCCGCGTGAGGCCGGAGGCCGACGCTTCGCTGACCGCCTTGATGGCGGCGGTGTCTTCGTCTTTCACCACCGTGTACACCGTGTGCTTCTCGATCTTCTTGAAGATCAGCGGCTTCCAGCCGTCCGGCAGGTTCTCACCGGGAGCTGCGGTCGAGAATTTGCCGACTTCGATGACGGATGGCATCTCAGCGTAACTGACCGACGTCACGGTCAGGGCGAGGAGAAGGGTAAGAACCACCCCAGGACTAAGCATGAGCGTAAACCCTCCGTTTCAATATGCCGTCTTACACAGAGTCCCGGCTAGTATGGAATCGTTACAGGGCATCGTGCTCTACGGAGCGCGGAGGGTCTGCGGATTGGAAGGAGAGAGCTATTACTGATTGGTACGCTTGGCGGTCCGGGCGGCGTCCGTGATGCTCCAGATCACCAGGATCAGCATGAGCACTTCCCCCGCCAGGATTAGCCAGAGGTTCTCCGGCCGCGCGCCCGAGGCCATCGCCTTTTCGAGCGCCTGCAAGTCGACGCCAAAGACCAGGACTCCCGCCAGTACCAGAAACCCGATCAGGAATCCGGCGCCCTTTCCCAGCTGACGGTTGTAGAACTGCCCCAGCCCCGGTAAGACACCTGAGAGGATTCCCGCGACCCACGGGTTCTTTGCTTTGGTCTCCATCGCATTCATCCCCGCCTGCTTCTGGACAACCACTTTTCCAAGATCTTTTTCACGAACGGCGTCAAGCGCGTCCGATTATAAGCATCCCCCAGCTTCTTGACCACTTCCGCCTGGGTCGGATACGGGTGAATCGTTCTCACGACGTCGCCCAACCCCAGTCTGTTGGTCATGGCCAGCGTGATCTCGCTGATCACATCGCCGGCGTGCGCCGCCACGATCGTGGCGCCGAGGATCTTATCGGACCCCTTGCGCACCAAGACCCGCGCGAATCCGCTCTCCTCGCCGTCCAGCACGGCCCGATCCACCTCGTCGAGCTTCCACATGAAGGTCTGCACGTTCAAGCCCTGGCCTCTGGCCTCTTTCTCGTACAGCCCGACATGGGCCAGCTCGGGATCGGTGTAAGTGCACCAGGGAATCACGAGCGCGCTGGCCTTCTGCCAGCCCCGGAACAGGGCGTTGGCGATCACGATCCGCGCCATGGCGTCGGCGGCATGCGTGAACTTGTACTTCGAGCAGACGTCGCCGGCCGCGAATACCCGTGGATTGGAGGTCTGCAGTTGATCGTTGACGATGATCCCATCCTGATCGCACAGCACGCCGGCGACCTCCAGGTTGAGCCCTTCCACGTTCGGCGCCCGCCCGACTCCTACCAGAATCTCATCAACGGCCAGATTTTCGATCACCCCGTTCACCTTGTGATACAGCACCTTCTCAGCCCCGTGCTGCAGTACTTGAAGGACCTGCGCGCCAAAGACGAACCGCACGCCGTCACGGACCATGGCCTGCCTGACCAGGTCAGCCGCGTCGGTATCCTCGCGCGGCAGGACGCGGTCCATCCGCTCGAGGACCGTCACCTGGCTCCCGAATCGCGCGAAGGCCTGGGCCAGCTCGCAGCCGATGGGACCGGCCCCGATCACGGCCAGCCGCCGCGGCAGTTGGGTCAGCGAAAAGACGCTTTCGTTGGTCAGGTACCCGGCCTGCTCCAGTCCGAGGAGCGGCGGCGCGGCGGCGCGCGCGCCCGTGCAGATCGCGGCCTTGGCGAACCGCAGAGTCTTGCCGCCCACCTCGACGGTGTCGGGCCCCGTGAAGCGTCCCTCGCCCAGGAAGACGTCCACGCCCAGCTTGGTGTAGCGATGGACCGAATCGTTCTGGCTGATGATGGCCCGCAGCTTCCGCAGGCGCGCCATCGCGGCTCCGAAGTCGTAGTCCACGTCGCCCTTGATCCGGATGCCGAATGCCGCCGCGTCGCGGACCTGCGCGCAGGCGCGCGAAGCCCGGATGAGGGCCTTCGAGGGGACGCACCCGACGTTGAGGCAGTCGCCGCCCAGCAGGTGCTTTTCGACCAGGGCGACGCGGGCGCCCAGCCCAGCCGCGCCGGCGGCCGTCACGAGGCCGGCCGTGCCGGCGCCGATCACCACCAGGTTGTACCGGCTGGCCGGCTCCGGATTGACCCAGTCGGAAGGATGCACGTTATGGACGAGCGCGCGGTTGAATTCGTCATCCGGCTGGATCGTGACAGGCATGCAGGCATTCTCCATGATCTTGCATAACGAAGCAAGGCGAACCGGGACGCTGGAGGTTGACAATCCCGTTCCAATGTCTCATGCATCAGGCCGTCATGAGGAGGACGCGGATGGGTCGGGGGTGGCTCCTGTTGGGAGTCTGGTGTAGCACGCTGGCGATCGCGTTGCCCGCCCCGGCGGCCGGCCCCGAAGCTCCGGACTCCGAGCTGGAAGAAGTCGTGGTCACCGCCACGCGCACGCCCATGCCGGCACGCCAGGCCCCGGGTTCCCCCACGATCCTGACCCGTGAGCAGATCGACGCGACGCCGTTCCGGAGCGGGCCCCAGACCGACGACCTGCTGCGCGCGGTGCCCGGCATGCAGCCCAGCCTCCTCAGCAGCCGGTACAACCACCCGACCGCGCAGCTCTTCGGTTTGCACGGGCTCGGCAATCGGCGCGGGCTGGTGCTCCTCGATGGCGTGCCGCTCAACGACGGCTTTGGGGGATGGATCAACTGGGGTCGCGTGCCGGACTCCATCGAGCGGGTCGAAGTGGTCCCGGGCGGCAGCTCCAACCTGTACGGCACGTGGGCCATGGGCGGCGTCGTCCAGATCCTGACGGAGCAGCCGGGGCCGGGCGAACACGTCCGCGCGGTGAGCCGCGCCGGGAACCTCAACACGTACACCGAATCGCTGTCGGGCCGCTATGGCACCGACCGGATCGGCCTGAGCCTGGGCTATCGGTGGTTCCACACGAACGGGTTCATCACGGTCCCGGCCTATCAGCGGGGCCCCGTGGATCGCACCGACGACTCGCGGCACGAGAACTTCGCCGGCACCTTACGGATCGCGCCGGACGCTAGCACGACGGTCACTCTCGGCGGGAACCTGTTTCGCGAGGACCGCACGTTCGGGACAACCCTGAGCGTGGCCGCCCGCACGATCGGCAGCGCCACCCTTGGCCTGGAGCACGAGCTTGGCGCAAGCGGCCGCTGGGAGGCCAAGCTCTTCGCCCAATGGCAGACCTTCCGCAATCAGACCAGCCAGGTGCTGCCCCCGCCTCCATCGACGCTGCGGCTCAGCGAGGCCCTGGATCGCATCCAGGTCATTCCCAGCGATGACTACGGCGGACTGTGGCAATGGACGATCCCGGTCGCGCCACGCCATCAACTCGTCGTCGGAACGGATGCGCGCGCGATCCTGGGCCAGTCGGAAGACCAGGTCTTCGCGCCGGTCGGGCGCAGTCTGGCAGGAGGCAAGCAGGTCGGCTGGGGCCTGTTCGGCGAGTGGATCAGCACGCCCACTGACCGGTGGACCATCGTGCCGAGCGTGCGCTGGGACTGGTGGAAGAACTTCGACGCGCGGATCGAAAGCGTGTCCGGCGTGGTGCAGGTGCCGCGAGACAACGTCGAGAGCGCCCTGAACCCCAAGCTTGCAGTGCAGTACCAGCTCACGGATCGGGCCCGCGTCGGGGCGTCAGTGTACCAGGCCTTCCGGGCGCCGACTTTGAACGAGCTGTATCGGAGCTTCAGCTTCGGCACGTTCACGTTCCTGCCGAACGAGAACTTGACGCCGGAGCGCCTGACCGGCGGTGAGTTGATGATCGAGAGCGACCTCTTGGGAGACCGCCGGCTGACGATGCGGCTCACGGGCCATTACGATACGGTCAAAGACCAGATCATCTTCGTCACGCCCAACCCCGCCAGCCCCACGATCCAGCAGCGGCAGAACGTCGGCCGCACGAGAACGATCGGCGGGGAAGCGGACCTCACAGCCCGGCCCTGGGAGCAGGTCTCCATCACGGCCGGGTACGCGTACGCTGACTCGGTGGTGACGAGCTTTCCGGGCAACCAGACGCGGGAAGGCTTGAGGGTTCCCGCAGTGTCCCGCCACCAGGCGACCCTCGCGCTGACGCTGGGCCATCCGGACCGCGTGCAGGTCACGCTGCTGGGCCGGTACCTGTCCCGCCAGTTCGCGGATGACCTCAACACGCAACCGGTCGCGGATTTCGTGGTGCTCGACGCCTCGATCCAGAAGAAGCTCGGCCGGTTCGTCCGGCTCTTCCTGGACGGGGAGAACCTGACCGACAGACGGTACATCGCGACGCAGACCGGCACGATCAAAACCCTGGGCGCGCCGTTTCTCGTGATGGCTGGGGTGAGACTGGAGTATTAAAACCCATCGGCTAGCTGTGGAGCAGCGCGCGGCACCGCTCGGCTCACGCGTCCTTGTGGTAGGTCTCGAACGCCGACACGGTGAGCTTATAGGTGCGGCTGCACGCGCCGCACCGGAGCTTTACGGAGTCGTGCACCACGTCCACCGTGCTGACACGCAGGTCCGCCGGGTGCGCCGCGACGCACTGCGCCAGGTCGTCCTTCGCCTCCCTCTCAGGATTCCCCACCTCATCCGCACGGGTGGTGAAGGTCCGCACGAGGAACCGGTGGCGCATGTCGCAACTTGTGCACATCACCACAACCCGGTCGGGCAAGGCGAGCGCCTGGACACTCAGTGACAGCGGATGCGAGGCGAAACATTGCTGGACGAAGGCCCCGCTCTTGAACGTGGGCATCGGATCGCTCCGCGCGTGACCTACGGTCCGGCCTGGGCCGCGCCGTGTGGCCGACGCATGGTGCCACGAACCAGCTTGAATTCAAAGAGGCGGCACTCCAGCGCGCCGTTGAAGAGGGGCGTTCGGCGCGAGGGCGCCAACCCGATCAGCTTGGGCAGGCGCAGGTCCGCCGTGAAGATGTAGGCGCGCCAGCCGGCGAAGGTGCGTTTGAGCGCATCACCCAGGCGCGGGTAGAACGCGGCCAGAACCGCCTGGTCGCCCAAGCGTACGCCATACGGCGGGTTCGTGACGATGACGCCTGCAGCGGCTGGTGGCTTCACGTCCAGCACGTCGGCCTGCGTCAGGACCACTGCGTCGGCCAACCCGGCGGCCTTGAAGTTGGCGTGCGCCGCCTGGAGCGCGCGCCTGTCACGGTCGCTTCCATAGACGGCATGGGCAGCCTTCGGCGTCTGCGCCGCCCGACTGGCCTCGCACAGGTCGCGCCACGCTTTCGAATCGAAGTTATGCAGCTTCTCGAACGCAAAGCGGCGACCCAGGCCCGGGGCGATGTGTCGCGCCATGAGGACAGCTTCCATCAGGATCGTGCCGCCTCCGCACATGGGATCGAGCAATGCCTGCTCCGTGGTCCACCCGGACAGGCGCAGGATGCCCGCAGCCAGGTTCTCTCGGAGCGGCGCCTCGCCGCTCGCCTTGCGCAACCCACGCTTGAACAACGGCTCGCCCGAAGTGTCGAGGTACAGGGTCACGTGCTGGTCGTCCAGAAAGGCGTCAATGCGAAGGTCCGGTTGGCGGGTGTCCACGCTGGGCCGAGCGCCGGTCGCAGCACGGAACTTGTCGCAGACGGCGTCTTTGATCCTGAGCGTGACGTAATCAAGGCTCGTGAGCGGGCAGTGTTGCGCGCTGACCTTGATCTTGATCGTGCGGCGCGCGGCAAACCAGTCGCGCCAAGGCAGGTCATAGGCCGCCTGGTACACGTCCTGCTCGGTCCGGTAGCGGCCGTGAAAGACGCGCCAAAGTACCCGACTGGCGATCCGGCCTTCCAGATTGACCCGGTAGCAGAGGCTGAAGGGACCGGCAAACCCGACGCCGCCGGCGGTCGAATTGAGGTCGCGCGCGCCCAACTCCTCCAACTCGGCGGCAAGCATGCCCTCCAGCCTGCGCGGGCATGGTGCGAAGAAGCGTTCCACCAGCTTATCCACGCCCGTTGACCTGTGGCATAATCCCGGCGAAGGGAACCTGGCCATGAACTTCTGCAGCAATTGCGGGGCGCCGGTCTCGCAGAAAGTTCCGCCCGGCGACAATCTGCCCCGTTTTGTGTGCGACGCCTGCCAGGCCATCCATTATGAAAACCCCAAGATCGTGGTCGGGTGCATCCCCGAGTGGGGGGAGCAGATCCTGCTTTGCCGGCGGGCCATCGAGCCGAAATACGGTCTGTGGACGGTGCCCGCCGGGTTCATGGAGCAAGGCGAAACCGCCGAGCAGGCCGCCGCCAGGGAGGCCCTGGAGGAAGCCAAGGTGGACGTCGAGATCACCTCGCTTTACGCCGTCTTCAGCATCCCGCATATCAGCCAGGTCTATATGATTTTCCGCGGCAGGATGCGCACCCCCTCCTTCGGCACTAGCGCCGAGAGCCTGGAGGTCCAGCTTTTCAAGCATGCGGACATCCCCTGGGACTCGTTGGCCTTCCCTGTCATTCACGAAACCTTGCACCGCTACGTCCAGGACCGAAGCCGGGGCAGCTTCCAGATCCACCTCGGAGTGGTGCCGCCAAAGCGTAAATGAAATGCGCAATCCGGGCAAGGAAGGTTTTTTCGTTGCAAGCGACCTGAACGGTTTTTATAATAGGCGCAACGGCCCGGCAGGAGAGCAACTCCCGAACGAAAAGGAGGCCCGGTGATGCTCCTAGAAGCCATGTTTGTGGCTTGGTTGTCCGCCCAACACACGTCCCAGGATTGCTTCATCTTCGGCGAGGTCTCGGCCACCGAAGAACAGGTCTTCAATCTTCAAGCAACCGGCTGCCCGATCAAGATTGAACGCAAGGGCAAGCTCATCAAGCTGACGTCACCCAAGTACATCGTCGAGATCACCATACCCGATGCGGCTGGTACCCAGAAGTTCCTGTACCAGTGGGGTCAATCCGAGGCGACGATCGGCGATCAGATCGTCCAGATCTCGTACCGCGAGGTGGGAGGAGGGTGAGGGAACACAATGAACTGGCGTAACGGATTAGGATGGGCCTGGGGGCTGTTTCTCATCGTCTGCTTCATTGCCGGCTGCAACTCCGGGTACTCGTAAGAACGCCGGGGCGGCGGCCATCACGGTGGTGCCTGTGATGTTCGCCACCGGTCGCGCCCTGCCCTCCCCCGTTTAGTGAAGATCGCCACCTTCAACGTCAACTCTATCCGCAAGCGCCTGCCGCTCGTGCTCGACTGGCTTGAGCGCCACAAGCCGGACGTGCTGTGCCTGCAGGAGACCAAGGTGCAGGACTCGGACTTTCCCTCGCTGGCGCTCGCCTCAACCAGCTACCACGTCACGTTCCGCGGTGGAAAGTCCTACAACGGTGTCGCCGTGCTGAGCCGCACCGAGCCGGAAGCCGTCTCGTACGGGCTGGACGATGGCAGTAGCCCCGACGAGGAGCGGCTCATCCGGGTCGTCGTCCGGGGGATTCCAATCATCAACACCTACGTCCCCCAGGGTTTCGAGCTAGACTCGCCGAAGTACGCTTACAAGCTGAACTGGTTCAAGCGGTTGCGCACGTACTTCCAGAAGCATCTCTCGCCGACCAAGCCGGCGATCTGGTGCGGGGACATGAACGTGGCGCCGACGCCGATCGACGTGCACAGCCCGGAGAAACACCTCAAGCACGTCTGCTATCACGAAGACGCACGCAAGGCCTACCAGGAGGCGGTCTCCTGGGGTTTCGTGGACGTCTTTCGTAAGCTCTATCCCGACCGGCAGCAATACACTTTCTGGGACTACCGCAAGCCGAGCTCGCTGGACGCCAATAAGGGCTGGCGCATCGACCACATTCTGGCGACCCCGCCCCTGGCCGAGCACTGCACGAAGTGCGACGTGGATGTCGAACCGCGGCGGGACCCGAACGCGTCCGACCACACCTTCTTGTGGGCGGAATTCGAAATCTCGATGTCTTGACATTCAGGGCTTGCATCTATCGGAGGCCTATGGTAGCGTGATAATGCACTTCATCGGCGAAGGGGGTCTGGCGATGGAGCGCAGAAAAAGAAGGACCCCAACGCGAGTGTGCCTTGCAGTAGGAATTTGGGCGCGACTTCAGTTCTCTGCCAGCCCGTCTCGTTCCTTACTCCCAAGACCGCATCGCATCAGTAAAGGAGGTACCCAATGGGTACGAAGTTGTATGTGGGCGGCCTGCCCTATTCATCCACCGAGCAACAGCTTCAGGAGCTGTTCTCACAGCACGGGTCGGTGACGTCGGCCAAGATCATCACCGACAAGTACACCGGCCAGTCTCGTGGCTTCGGATTCGTGGAGATGGCCACCGGTGAAGAGGCCCAGAAGGCGATCACGGCGCTGAACGGCACTCAACTGGATGGCCGGACGCTCACCGTGAACGAGGCCAGGCCCCAGGAGAAGCGCACCGGCGGCGGCGGCGGGGACCGAGGAGGACGCGGCGGACGTTGGTAAACGTCCTGTACTAGGTTACAGCCGACCTCAGCAAACAAGGCAGGGACGCCCGGAGACGGCGTCCCTGCTTCTCATTCAATGGACGCGCTGACAAGCCCGGGAGGTTCCCATCTCAAGACCAGGAAAAGCGACCCTCGCAAAACGCGATCGTGAGAAGGCCAAGCGCGTCAAGCAGCAACAAAAAGAGGCACGCCGGGCCCAGCGGAAGGCGGAAAAGGTAGTTCGCCCACGACCGGCTGGTGGAGAAGACCCGGACCTCGCCGGCATGCGCCCGGGACCGCAAGAACCCCTCTTCTAAAATCCGGCCATGGATGATCGGCTGCGTGACGCGCCGGCACGCTCCGGGTCCAAACAATGCCGTAGCTTCATGCCCAGTTGGGCGGCGGCGCCGCGGAAGGTTTGCTCGCCCAGAGCCTTATACGGATCCCCTGTCACGATGGTGAAGGGCCCGCCGAAGGTGAAGTTTCGATAATAAAGGCGCGGATAGCTGATTCGTTCAACATAGTCCAGCGCCTCCGCCATCACGTAATCGTCTTCCCCGGATTCAGTCGTCAGCACCCGGCCCGTGGGGACCTCCACGAGGGCCGCATCCATCCGGACGTAGAGCTGATTCTCCATGATCGGCCAGAACCGAAGCTTACTCGCGGACCGCGACGTAGCCACGACCACGAGCATCCGTGTAAGGCTCCCCTCTCGGGCAAGACTTTGGAGCCGCTCAAGGTCCAGCCCATGCAGGCCGCTCGCCGGAATGGTGATCGAAGGGAAAACCCGCTGGATCACAAGATTCGGCGACGTCTGTATTTCTTTCTGCAACCGTTCTGCGACGGCTTGCAGCATTTCCCGTGACGGCGTCGTGGGCTTGCCCAGCTCGTCTTCAGGCAGAACCACGACCAAGCCTGCGGTCAGCGGCAGAGCGACTGGTTGCGCGCCATCCGGGGGCAATTGAAAGCCGGAGAGATACTCGGTGATGCGATTTGAGGACGTGGCGCAGGCCCACAGGCTCAACAGGACCGCTAGGCTGACCACCACAACGCGGATCTTCATGCTTCCCCTCCGACTCTGCTCGGTGTTCCCGTACTCCCTCCCCGTCGCCCCTATCGTACACCCATCGCCGCGCCGATGACGACCATGAAGTCCGTTTGCATTCCCGCCAGGCGCTTCGTATAATGCCGCCCGCCATGAGTGCGACGCCGCTGATTTTCCGGAAGAACACCCTCATCGAGAAACATCAGCTCGAGGGCAACGACCCGCCCGGCCGGTCTTTCAGCCGCGCCGTGCTGATCACGCGCACCGCGACCGGCTATACGGCCAAGGTTCAGTATGAATCCGTGATCGCTGAAACTCCCTCCCTGCCGACCATCGCCGAGGCCCTCCGGCACCTCGCCGGCCAGCTCCAGAAAATGGGGTTCTCGCGGTTGCGGACGCGCTTGAACTTCCGCGGCAAAAAATACTACGCCGAGAAAGAGTCCTGGGTGGACTACCCGGACCCGGCCTGAGCGGGTCCTGTCGGCGAGTCACCCGGACGTGCGACGGGGTACCCGTTGCTCTTTGAGCGGGTCCTGCCCCCGCATAGCCCAGTGCAGCTAGGCGTTTCGCCGTCGAGGCCCCGCAGACCCGGCTGTACGCCCCACGCTGCATATGGGCACCCATGCGGTGTCACCCGCTCGATTGCAACGGGTCGAAACGCCGTCGCAGCCCCGATGACAAGAGCGCCCACCGCCGCTTGTTGGAGCTGCCCGGCTCGGGCATGGTACCATCCGCACAGCCATGTCCCTGTCCCGGTTTCATCCGATCATCGCGGAGTGGTTCCGCGCGCGCTTCGGCTCGCCCACCGACGTGCAGGCCCGCAGCTGGCCGGCGATCGCGCCGGGCGACGACGTCCTGATCGCCGCGCCCACCGGCTCCGGCAAGACGCTCGCCGCCTTCCTCTCCTGTCTCGATGCCCTGTTCAAGCAGGCACTCGCCGGCGGCCTCGAAGATCGCACGCAGGTCGTGTACGTCTCTCCGCTCAAAGCGCTCAGTAACGACATCCAGAAGAATCTGCACGAGCCCCTGGCTGAGATTTCTGAGCGCGCCCAGGCGGCGGGGCTCCCGCGGCCGGAGATCCGCGTTGCGGTCCGCACCGGCGACACCCCGGGCCCGGCGCGACAGCAGATGGTCCGGCGGCCACCGCACATCCTGATCACGACGCCGGAATCCCTCTACCTGCTGCTCACAGCCGAGAAGAGCCGCCGGATGCTGCACGACGTCCGGACCGTCATCGTGGATGAAATTCACGCCGTGGCGCCGAACAAGCGCGGCACGCACTTGGCGCTGTCGTTAGAGCGACTCGACGCGCTCGCGCACGCCAGACCGGTCCGCATCGGCCTGTCGGCCACGCAACGACCCATCGAGACGATCGCGCGCTTTCTAAGCCCCCCCTCCGGGTGCCGGATCGTCGACATCGGCCATCGCCGCGAGATGGACCTGGCGGTGGAGGTGCCGAAGGACGAGCTGGGGGCGGTGGCGACGAACGCGATCTGGAGCGACATCTACGACCGGGTGGCCGATCTCGTACGGGAGCACCGCTCCACGCTGGTCTTCGTCAACACCCGACGGCTGGCGGAACGCGTGGCCCACCACCTCGAAGAGCGCCTGCACGATCTGGGCGCGCAGGTCGTCGCAGCCCATCACGGCAGCCTGTCCCGACAGATCCGCCTGTCGGCCGAAGAACGCCTCAAGCGCGGGGAGACCCGCGTGGTGGTGGCGACCGCCTCGCTGGAGCTCGGCATCGATGTAGGCACCGTGGACCTGGCATGCCAGATCGGCTCGCCGCGGGCGATCACCACCTGTCTGCAGCGGGTGGGCCGGTCCGGCCACTGGATCGGTGCGCAGCCGAAAGGCCGGCTCTTTGCGACCACCCGCGACGAACTGATCGAATGCGCGGCGCTGGTGCGCGCGATTCGGGCAGGCGTACTCGACCGCATCGGGGTGCCTCCCGCGCCCCTGGACATCCTAGCCCAGCAGATCGTAGCGGAGGTGTCCGCCCAGGAGTGGCGGGAGGACGACCTCTATGCCCTCTGTCGGCGCGCCTTTCCTTACCGCGAGCTGGAGCGCGTGGAGTTCGACGCGGTGGTTCGGCTGCTGACCGAGGGGATCGCCACGCGCCGGGGCCGAGGCAGGGCGTACCTCCATCACGATCGGATCAACCGCCGGCTCCGCGCGCGGCGCGGCGCCCGTCTGGCGGCCCTCACGTCGGGCGGGGCCATCCCGGACACGTTCAACTACGCGGTGATCGCCGAGCCGGACGGCACACAGGTGGGGTCTGTGGACGAAGACTTCGCAGTAGAAAGCCTCGCGGGCGACATCATTCTGCTGGGCAATGCCTCCTGGCGCATCCGCGGCGTGGAGACCGGCAAGGTCCGCGTGGAGGACGCCCATGGGGCGCCCCCGACGATTCCCTTCTGGCGGGGCGAGGCGCCGTCGCGCACTATCGAACTCTCCGCCGAAGTCGCCGCGATCCGAGAAGAAATCGCAAGACGACTACCAATTTCGAAAGAGCCCACACCCCCTTCCACTGTAATTGACTGGCTGCAATCTGAGTGTGGCCTGGAACGTCGGGGGGCCGAGCAAGCTGCTGCCTACGTGGCGGGGGGCCGCGCGCTCCTCGGGGCGGTGCCGACGCAGGAGACGATCATGGCGGAACGGTTCTTCGACGAAGGGGGCGGGATGCAACTGGTCCTGCACACTCCTTTCGGCGGCCGGTTGAACCGCGCCTGGGGCCTCGCGCTGCGCAAGCGGTTCTGTGCGACGTTCGACCAGGAGCTCCAAGCCGCCGCCACGGACGAGGGACTCGTCCTCTCGCTGGGCGAGCGGCACAGCTTCCCGCTGGAGGCGGTCTTCGGATTCCTTCGCGCCGACACCGTGCGTGACGTCCTGGTCCAGGCCATTCTGGCCGCCCCCATGTTCACCAGCCGCTGGCGCTGGAACGCGACGCGCGCGCTGGCCTTGCTACGTTTCGCTCACGGACGGCGCGTGCCCCCGCAGATCCAGCGGATGCGTGCGGAAGACCTGCTGGCGGCCGTGTTTCCCGCCGCGCTGGCCTGCCAGGACAACATGAGGGGCGCGCCCGAAGAGACCGCCCTACCCGACCATCCGCTGGTCCGGGAAACCGTCCGCGACTGCCTGACCGAGGCGATGGACGTGGACGGCCTCGTGGCCGTGCTCCGGCGCATCGAGCGCGGCGAGATCCGCTGCCTCGCGGTGGACACGCCCATGCCGTCGCCCTTCTGCCACGAGATCCTGAACGCCAACCCGTACGCGTACCTGGATGACGCGCCGCTCGAGGAGCGGCGGGCGCGCGCCGTCGAGATGCGCCGGAGCTTGCCGCCGGACCTGGCCGGGGATCTCGGCGCGCTGGACCCGGCAGCGATCGCCGAGGTGGCAGAAGAGGCCTGGCCTGTGGTCCGCGACGCGGACGAATTGCACGACGCCTTGCTGACGTTGATCTGGGTGCCGGAGGAACTCGGAAGAGACTGGGCGGCCTTCCTCCCCGCATTGCTCCAGGCTGGCCGCGCGGCCATCGTAGTGGGAGGGGAGTTCTCCGGCTGGGTCGCCACCGAACGCCTCGCTACGGTTCGCACGGTCTTTCCTGCCGCCGAGTACAGTCCGGCGGTAGAAGGAGTTGGCGCAGAGGAACTCCAGGAACGGGATGAAGCGATCCGTAGATTCGTTCAAGGCTGGATGGAGAGCACCGGCCCCACGACAGCCGAAGAACTGGCCCGGAAGCTCCATCTGTCGACTTCGGAGGTGCAGGGAGCGTTCCTCCGCCTTGAGGCGGACGGTCAAGCGCTGCGCGGCCGGTTCAGGAAGGATAGTTCCGGGGAAGAATGGTGTGATCGTCGGCTGCTCGCACGGATTCACCGTCTCACGATCGGGCGACTCAGGCGGGAAATCGAGCCGGTCACGGCGGCCGACTTCATGCAGTTCCTGTTTCAGTGGCAGCATGTCGCAGCAGGGTCGCGGCTCTACGGCGAAGCCGGTCTCTTGGAGATCATCCGGCAACTGGCCGGATTCGAGGCCGCGGCCTCGGCCTGGGAGCGGTATCTGCTGCCAGCGAGAATCTCCAAATACGATCCTGCACTGTTGGATCGGCTCTGCCTGAGCGGGTCGGTGGCCTGGGGACGCCTCACACCGCCCGCACACGCCACCAGCGAGGGCGACTCCGCGCCACGGCGCCGCATCGTTCCCACCAGCTTGTCTCCGATCAGTCTGTTCCCGCGCGAGGATGCTGAGTGGCTGCTTCGCACGGCGGGAAACGGGACTTCGGCTCTCCCTGTCAGCCCTCTTGCCGAGGACATTCACCGCTTCATCCAAACGCGTGGCGCCAGTTTCTTCTCGGACATCGTCAAAGGCACGGGGCATCTCCCCTCGGAAGTGGAGCAGGGTCTGTGGGAGCTCGTGGCCGCCGGGTCGGTCTCGGCGGATGGCTTCGACAACCTCCGCGCGTTGCTGGACCCGCGCCGGCGTCGTGCGGAAGGAAAGGAACGGAGCAAGCGCCCCAGGCATGCGCTCGGGCGGTGGTCGCTGCTCAGGCAAGCTATCAGCTATCAGGCAGCGGCTCTCAGCCCACAGTCCTCAGCACTCAGTCCTCAGCCCTCGCCGCCGGTCGAACAGGTGGCGAGACAATTGTTGCGCCGGTACGGCGTGGTGTTCCGGGATCTCCTCCAACGCGAATCGCTGCCGCTGGCCTGGCGCGACCTGCTGGTGGGCTATCGGAAGATGGAGCTGCGCGGGCTTGTCCGCGGCGGGCGATTCGTCAGCGGCTTCATCGGCGAGCAGTTCGCGCTGCCGGAGGCGGTGGAGTCCTTACGCGCCCTACGTCGGGCAACTGGACACGCAGGAAAGCACCAGGCGCAGGAAATCAGGGTCTCCGCCGCCGATCCGCTCAATCTGGTCGGCGTCGTCCTGCCGGGCGCCCGCGTGCCGGCTGTCCCGACCAACTACGTGGTCTTCCGCGACGGGGGGCCGATCCGAACTGGCACGGCCCGCGACCCCGATCAACGCGACCGCTTCCCGGCCGGCCATTCGGGAAGCGAGACCGCCGAACCCGGCAAGCTGTATTACTGGCAACGGGAGCCGACGTTCACCCACCGACGACGTTCGTGAAGACGACATCGTGGAGGACCGGCCGGAACGCGCGGATCTTGTCGTTCTTCCGCGTCGGGTGGACGCGGTTCGTGAGCAGCACCACGATGAGCTCCCGTTCGGGGTCGACCCAGACCGAGGTTCCTGCATAGCCGAGGTGCCCGAACGACGCCGGCGAAAAGTACTGGCCTGCGGATGAGGGTGTGTTGCCGGGACCCGTGGAGGGGGTGTCCCACCCCAGCGCCCAACTGCCGTGGGGATCAATCCCCTGTCGTCGGACGAACTCGCGGGCCCACCATGAAGGAATCGGCGAAGACTCGCCCCGCACCGCTGCGAGCCAGGGCGTGACAGACCGGAGCACCGCCGCGGCCGCGCCAAAGAGGCCGGCGTGCGTGGACACGCCGCCCAGCACCGCCGCGTTCTCGTCGTGGACTTCGCCCCGGATCAGCCGGCCCCGCCACTCGTCTTGCTCCGCCGCCGCAAACCGGCGCGCGTCCACTGAGACGCCGCCCGTGGGCCCGCTCTCGCTCATGTAGAACAGGCCGGACACGCCCAACCGTGCCAGCACGTCGGCATGGCAGAAGGCCGCCCATTCCTGCTTGACGACCCGCTCCAGGATCTCCCCCAGCAGCATGAACCCCAGGTCGCTGTACAGGCAGCGACGGCCGACGGGCTCGACCAGCGGCTCGCGGTGGATCGCCTCAAAGACGGCTGCCCGACGGGCCGCCAGCGGCTGGGCCCGCAGCCGGCGCCCGTCCGGAACGTTCCGTTCATAGAGAGGCCGCCAGGCCGGCAGACCTGACGTGTGGTTGAGGAGGTGGCGAATCGTTGCCTGGCGCAGGTCGACTTGGGTCAGCTCCGGGACGAACCGCTCCAGCGGATCCTCCAGGCTGAGCCGGCCATCCGCCAGCAGCAGCGCCACCGCCGTGGTCGTCACAAGTGGCTTGGTCAAGGAGGCCAGGTCGTAGATCGTGTCGATAGTCGCGGGCTCGGGCTCTGGAACAAGGCAGGCAGCGCCATAGGCGGCGTGATGGACCGTCTGTCCCCGATAGGACACCAGCAGCACTCCACCGGGAAAGACACCCTGCTCCACCCCCTCCCGCATCTTCTCGGCAATCGGCTCAGCCATCACTACTAGGAGCGCCCCAAGCGGGCGCGAACTTCGTCTTGCGTCAAACCGGAGATACGGATGACTTTAGTGCGGGAACGCGAACCCCTGAGAATTTCGAACTGGGACTGAGGGAGGTCAAGAAGGTCGGCGAGGAATTCCAAGCAGGCGACGTTGGCCGCGCCCTCCACCGGCGGCGCCGTCAACCGAACGTTCAGGGTGTCTCCGGTCCAGCCGACGACCGCGTTGCGCGAAGCTCGTGGCTGGACGCGGAGGGAAAGGGTGACGTGAGGCCCGACAACCCGCTTACCGGTTGCGGGTGACATCATTCACGGAGGTGTCGCCCGTCAGGGAGTGCAGATCGATCTCCTCCATCTCCACCATCTTGATGAAGGTATGCAGCAGGGCCCGTAGCTTCTCCAACGCCATGATCCGCTCCTTGCGGAGCCCCAGGATGTCGCGCTGCAGCCCCTCACAATCGGCATGGGCCCGCTTCAGGAGTTCCTCGGCCTTGATCTGGGCCTCTTTCAGGGTCAGATCGGCTTCCTTGCGGGCCGTCTCCTTGATGCCGTCCACCATGGACTGCGTGGTCACGAGCAGGTCGTTGAGGGTGGCCTCTTTCTTCCGCAAGTCGTTCACCTGGCTCTCCAGGTGCTCGGCTCGCTCTTTGAGCTGGGTGTTCTCTTTCACCAGTTGCTCGACAGCCTGGGAGACGGAGCGGAGAAACGCCTGGACCTCCTGTCGGTCGTAGCCCCGGACCCGTACCTTAAACTCCCATTGTTGTATGTCCAGCGGCGTGAGCTTCATGTGGTCACCTCCCATCCGAGCTTGCTGAGCCCGGCCATTCGTTCGAACTAGCCGGGATATTCAATACTTCCAGTCGCAAGCTTGTCCGCCCTACCATACTATCGCAAACGCATCCCGATGTCGCTCAAGGTCCCGACCAGGAAAAAATCCACGAAATAGATCGCCATGATCAGCAGCAACGGCGAGATATCGATGCCGATGCCTCGGTACCCCATCATCCGGAACATCCAACGCCGGATCGGCTCGAGCAAAGGATCGGTCAGACGGTTCAGCATCTGCACGATCGGGTTCCACGGATCCGGGTTCACCCAGCTGATCACAGCCCTGACGATCACCACCCAGATATAGGCCTGCAAGAGCAGGTGCAGGACCGAGGCGAGGGCTGTCAGGAAGTTGCCCGCGACGAACACCGATGTTACACCCCTTGCGCCACGAGGGCTAGCCCCGGCCCAATTCTTCCGACCGTTTCGTCGCCGCTTCGATGGCGGCAATCACGGCCGACCGGACACCGCCCGCCTCGAGCGCGTGCAGTCCGGCGATGGTGGTGCCGCCGGGGGATGCCACCTTGTCCTTCAACTGGGCCGGGTGCTCGCCGGTCTCAAGCACCTGCTTGGCCGCGCCCAGCACGGTCTGCGCCGCCAGCGTCAAGGCCGTGTCGCGCGGCAGTCCCATCTTCACGCCGCCGTCCGCCAGGGCCTCGATGATCTGGAAAACGTACGCCGGGCCGCTGCCGCTCAGGCCGGTGACTGCGTCCATCAACCGCTCCTCGACAACCACGACCGTTCCCACGGCCTCGAACAGCCGGACGACCAGGGCCCGCTCTTCGACGGACACGGCGGGCGAGATCGCAATGGCCGACGCCCCCGCACGCACGAGGCAGGGCGTGTTGGGCATCACCCGCACCAGCTTGCGCGCGCCGCCCAGGCGGGCTGTGATCCGCGACAGGGGAATCCCCGCCGCAATGGACACGATGAGCGCCCGTTCGGACAGACGGTCCTTGAGACCGTCGAGAACCGCATCCATCGCCTGGGGCTTGACCGCCAGGATGACCACGTCCGCCCAGGCCGCCGCTTCACCGTTGTCGTTGCCGGACCGGACCTCATAGCGCTGTCGTACGGCGGCAAGCCGGTCGGCGACCACGTCCGTGACCCAAAGCTCCTTCGGCGTCGCCACCCCTTCCGCCAGGAAACCTGCCAGCAGGGCTTCGCCCATGTTCCCGCCGCCGATGATCGCGATCTTGACCATTCTCCTCCCGCGCACAACCTCTACCCGACAGGACGCGGCCCGAAGAGCGCCGTCCCGATGCGCACCAACGTGGCGCCTTCCTCCACCGCCACTTCGAAGTCTCCCGACATGCCCATGGATAGCTCCCGCATCGTGACGCCCGGAATCTTGAGCGCCTGCGCCTCCGCCGCCAACATCCGCAACCGCCGGAAGTGCGGCCGCGCCTTTTCCGGCGCCCCCGCAGCCGGCGGGATGGCCATCAGCCCCAGCACACGGATGCCTTTTAAGGCTCCCATTCGCTCGGTCACGCGCGCCAACTCATCGGGAGTGAATCCATGCTTGGTCTTTTCTCCCGCCACGTTCACTTCAAGCAGGATCGCCTGCGTGAGCCCGCGCTCCCTGGCCGCTCGATCGAGGCGCTCGGCCACCTCCAGTCGATCCACGGCATGCAGCAGCGCGAAGCGTCCGACCGCCGCCTTGATCTTGTTCATTTGGAGCGGACCGATCAGATGCCACTCCAGACCCGGGTATCCGTTCAAAGCCTCCATCTTGACGTCCGCCTCCTGAACGCGGTTCTCGCCGAACACCCGGCACCCGCAAGTCGCCGCCTCGCGCAGTCGCTCGACGGGGACCGATTTCGACACGGCCACCAGGGTGACGCACCCGGGATCGCGCCCGGCCCGCCGCGCCGCGCGCTCGATGCGAGCCCGCACGTCATCCAGCCGGCTCTTGAAGTCGTCGCCCATGCCTGGACTCCTAACGCCTTATTCTACGCAACGGGGGCGGGTTTGTCAGGACAGCATGACGGTGAACCCGATCCCGCTGATCATGCGGCCGGTCCCGGCACCTTCGCGGCGATACGAGTAGAAGAGGTCGGGATGGCAGGCCGTGCAGAGGTTCACGCTTTCGATCCGGGCCGGACCGATGCCGACCTCCTCCAGTTGACGGCGGTTGAGCCCGCGCAGGTCAAGGTGGGCCTTCGTCCCCTTCACATCCTCCACGACCTCGGCCCAGTACGGACAGCCTCTCTTCAGCGGCGCCAGGACAGCCCCGTTGACCTCGTAGCAACAGACGCCGATGGACGGGCCGATGGCCGCTCGGATCGATCGGAGGGAGCAGCCAAACCGGTTCTGCATGACCGCTACGGTCTTGGGAACGACGCCGCCCAGCGTGCCTCGCCACCCGGCATGCACCGCGGCGGCCACACCGCGGACCGGGTCCAGCAATAGGATCGGCACGCAGTCGGCCGTCTCGACGGCGACCAGCACCCCAGGCTGATTGGTCACGATCGCGTCATACCCGTGCGCGCCCGTTGAGGCCTCCCCCTCTCCCGCTACGATGGATCGCATACTCGGGCTTCGGCGGTCGAGAACCAGGGCCGCCGTGCCATGGACCTGATGCACGGTTACCACGCGCAACGACGGTCCGTTTCTGCCCGGCCCCTGCGGATCGGGCGCGATCTTCGTGCCGAAGAAGTGAGAGACCCCCACCAATCCTTTGGCAAAGAGGGGAACGGTGATGATGGCTTCCAGCGCGCTGGCCATGGCTAGTCGGCTTGCCTCCTTAAGAACGTTGGCACATCCCATTCCTCCTCGACCACCAGCATCGTCCGGTCCAGGGCCCGGTCGGCGCTGTCACGCGCGGCGGGGTTGCGCCGCATGAACGCCGGACGGTCCGCCGTCTTGGGATGCAGCTCATGCACCGGGGTTTCCCTGGTGGAGATCGTCGGAAGCGCCGTCTGACTCGGCGCATGCTGCGCAGCCTGCTCCCCGCGCTCGAACCCCGTCGCAATGACGGTGATCACCACTTCCTCTTTCAACCGCTCGTCGACCACCGCGCCGAAGATGATGTTGGCGTCCTTGTCCACCGCCTGCTCGATGATCGAGGAGGCCTGGGTCACCTCGTGCAGGGACAGGCTCGCGCCTCCCGTGATGTTCAGCAGCACCCCGCGCGCGCCGTCGATCGAGCCGTCCTCCAGCAGCGGGCTGGAGATCGCCCGCTGGGTGGCTTCGACGGCCCGGTTGGCGCCGTGTGCCACGCCCATCCCCATGACCGCGCGCCCCATGTGCCCCATAACCGTGCGCACGTCCGCGAAGTCCACGTTGACGAGTCCCGGGATCGTGATAACGTCGGCGATGCCCTTGATCGCCTGCCGGAGCACGTCGTCCGCCACCTTGAAAGCCTCCCGCAATGGCGTGGTCTTGTCCACAACCCCCAGCAGCCGCTGGTTCGGGATCACCAACATGGTGTCCACGTGCTTGCGCAGCTCCCGCAGCCCTTCCTCGGCCCGCGTCATGCGCTTGCCCCCTTCGAACAGGAACGGCTTGGTGACGACCGCCACCGTCAGCGCGTTGAGTTCGCGGGCAACGTTGGCGATGATCGGCGCGGCCCCCGTGCCGGTCCCCCCGCCCATCCCCGCCGTGACGAAGACCATGTCGGCGCCGACGAGCGCCTCGCGGATCTGCTCCGCGTCTTGCAATGCCGCTTGGCGCCCGATTTCCGGGTTTGCGCCGGCTCCGAGTCCGTTCTGCCCGATGCGGACCTTGGTCGGGGCCTTGGAGATCCCCAACGCCTGCATATCCGTATTGACCGCGATGAACTCGACCCCGACCACGCCAGCCGCGATCATGGAGTTGACAGCGTTACAACCGCCCCCGCCGATGCCGATGACCTTGATCTTGGCACCCGCGATCGTCTCTTCTTCAAGCTGGAACATGCGATTCCTCCCTTCGTCGCGGGAGGGAGCCCTGCGCCCCTTCCCGTACCTCAAAAGAACTCCCGGAACCACCCTGTGACGTTCTCCACGGTCCGCCACAGTCCGCGCCGGCTGCGGCGCCCGTTCAAAGCCAGATCGTCATGATGGTGCAGGGCATGGAGAATAAGGCCGACGCCGGTCGCGTATACGGGATTGTCCACCTGCTCGCGAATGCCACCCACTCCCCAGGGGTACCCTCGCCGCGCGGGGAGGTCCAGCACGCGCTCCGCAACGTCCGGCATTCCCTCCATCAACGACGTCCCGCCGGTGAGCACCACCCCGCCCGCGACGATGCCCTCGTAGCCCGCCCGTTTGATCTCCCGCGCGACGAGATCGAAGACCTCCTCCGCACGCGGCTCGATCACGTCCGCCAGCAACCGGCACGAGAGCGAGCGCGGCGGCCGCCCGCCCATGCTGGGCACATCGATCATCTCGTCGTCCTTCACAAGGGAGGCCATGGCGCACCCGAACTGGATCTTGATCCGCTCGGCGTCGGGCATCGGCGTCTTGAGGCCGATGGCGATGTCGTTGGTGAAGTGCGACCCGCCGACCGGGATCACGGCGGTGTGCATCACGCTGCCTTCGGCGAAGATCGCGAGGTCCGTGGTCCCGCCGCCCAAATCCACCATCGCCACCCCCAGCTCCCGCTCGTCGTCTGTGAGCACGGCCTCGCTGGAGGCGAGAGGTTGCAGGATGATGCCGATCACGTCGAGCCCCGCGCGCTCCACGCTCTTGACGAGGTTCTGGATCGCCGTCATGGCCCCCGTGATGATGTGCACGTTGACTTTCAGATGCGCGCCCGACATGCCCAGGGGGTCTCGGATCCCGTCCTGTTCGTCCAGGATGAATCCGCGGGGCAGGACGTGCAGCACCCGATGGTCCGGGGTGATGATGGCGGCGGCCCGCGCCGCCTTGACCGAGCGCGTGACGTCACTGCGGATCACCTCGCCGCTTTTGACTGCCACCGCGGCCTCGGAGTTCAGCCCTTTGATATGGCTGCCGGCGATGCCGACGTAGACCGAGTTGATCTGCGTCCCTGATTTCATCTCGGCCTCGTCCACGGCCCGGCGGATGGATTCAACGGTGCTCTCGATGTTGACGACCATGCCCTTGCGGAGTCCCCGGGAAGGACTCGTCCCGACCCCGACGACATGGGCCTTGCCGTCCTCGCGGGCTTCCGCCACGATCGCCCGCGTCTTGGTGGTGCCTATGTCCAGACCCACGATGATCTGGTCTTTCCTCGCCACGCCCCGCCTCACCTCCCTTCCCGCACGATGACCTTGTCCCGGAACCGGAGATCCACCTCCACTTTCTTACGCGCCGGCGCCGCCCGCTCCCGATCGCCCCAGCGATCGAGGACCCGCTCCGACACCTGCCGATACCGGTCTACCTTATCCCCGAATTGCCCGTCGCCGAACCGAAGGCGGAACCCGGCGTCATACGCCACGAAGTCTCCCGGCGTCCCGAGGTCCACCACGGGCGGCCGGCCCACGGCCTGCCCGAGCAGGCCGGCTAGTGCGATCCCGGTCTGCAGGCGTTCGGCCGTCCATGGCTCCCGGAGGACCGCCTCCGCGTAATCCACGCCTTTCAACACCGGCAACGTGTCGTCGCGCCGCGGGGGGCGCTCCATCAAGAGGACTCCCTCGTAATCAACGAGGAAATCCCGTCTGTCGGTCCGTAGGATGGCCACCGGCTCCCGTTCCTGCACGTCCACCGCCAGGGTATGAGGGAACACCCGCCGGACGGCCGCGCGCCTGATCCACGGATGCGTTTCCAACGCCCGTCGCAGCGCCACCGGATCGGTCCGGAGCAGCCCCCGCTCCGTCGGGAGATCGAGCACCGCCAACACCTGGTCCCGGGAGATCCGGCGCGTCTCCGTGAGGTCCACGGTCCGAATCACGAAGAACCGGTCGGCCCAGGCTACCAGATCGGGTCCCGCGCGCAGCCAGCCGTACCAGCCCGCGCCGGCACCCGCTGCGAACACCGTCAGCGCCACCAGCACCCTGGCAAGCGCGATCTTCCACCTGCGCCGGGGCCGTGCGTCGAGGTTGCACCTCCGATTCGGACGGATCCGCTTGATCATGCGCGACCCCTGGAGGGCGCCCACTCGGCCTCCCGTTGAAGGGCCGATGTGAGGATCGCCTCCACCATATCCTCGTACGACAGACGCGCAGCCTTCGCCGCCATCGGCAACAAGCTCGTTTCTGTCATCCCCGGCACCGTGTTCAGCTCTAGGATGAACGGCCGTCCACTCTTGTCCAGCCGGAAGTCCACCCGGGTGGCGCCCCGGCACCCCAAGCGGCGATGCATGTCCAGCGCGAGCTCCTGAAGTTGCTTGGTCAGCCGGTTCGAGAGCTTGGCGGGAACCTGGTAATGGCTGGCGCCCGGGGTGTACTTGGCGGCGAAATCGTAAAAGCCGTTCTTCGGAATGATCTCCACGATCGGCAATGGACGGTCGTTCAAGATCGCGACCGTGAGTTCCCGGCCGTCGATGTACTCCTCGATCAGCGCCGCCGGGCCGTAGGCGAACGCCGCGTCGAGCGCGGCCCGGAGGGCTCGCGTTTTGCGGATGACAGTGATCCCCAACGTCGAGCCCTGATTGACAGGCTTGATCACCAGGGGGAACTTGTAGCCGGACGGGAGGGGTCTTCTCCGCTCGCGGAGGGTCCGTACAAACCCACGCGGCACCGGCAGCCCCCCATGTTCCAGCAGGCGCTTCGTCATCGCCTTGTCCATCGCCACCGCACAGGCCTGGACCCCAGACCCGGTATAGGGCATCCGCAGCACTTCGAGCATCCCCTGGATCGTGCCGTCCTCACCTCCAGGCCCATGCAGCGCTATGAAAGCGATCTGCGCCCGGACTTCCCGGAGGCGCGCGACCACAGACGCGTCCACTTCCAGCGGGATGGCGTCGTAGCCCTTCCGGATCAGCGCCGCCCAGACCGCCCGGCCGCTGCGGAGCGAGATCTCCCGCTCGGCGGACAGCCCTCCCATCAGCACCGCGATGCGCTTGGTGGTCAGCAACTTCACGCCCGCCCCACGATCTTCACTTCAAGCTGCAGCGTCACGCCCGTCTTCTCCTCGACGGTCTGGCCGACCTTGCGGATCAGCGCCAGCACGTCGCGGGCCGTGGCGCGGCCGCGGTTCACGATGAAGTTGGCATGCAGGGGGGAGACCTGCGCGTCCCCGACCTGGGCCCCCTTCAGGCCGGCCGCTTCGATTAGCCACCCGGCCGGCTCCCCGCCCGGGTTCTTGAAGACGCAGCCGGCGTTAGGGAGCGCGAGCGGCTGCGTGGCCTTCCTCCGATGCAACGCTTCTTTCACCGTCGCTTCGCTGCGGGCGGTGGGGTCCCATCGGAGTTGGAGCCACGCGCCCACGATGATGCCATCGGGCAGAAAGGTGCGGCGGTACTCGAACCCCACCTCGTCGGCAGACAGTTCGCGCCTCTCCCCCGACGGCGTCACGAGACGGACGCGTCGCACGACGTCCTTCATCTCCCCCAAGCGGGTCCCGGCGTTCATGACGATGGCGCCGGCCAGCGTTCCAGGAATGCCCGCGGCGAATTCAAGCCCGGCCAGCTTGCGCTGAAGGGCGTACTTAAGCAGCCGCGGCATCCCCACACCTCCTTGCGCGTACAGGAGCCCGCCTTCGTGCTCCTCGATCCGATCGAATTTGGTGAGCCGCACCACAATCCCACGGATGCCGCCGTCCCGGACCAACAGATTGGTCCCACCTATGACGAAGACCGGCACCTTCGCTTTGCGCGCCTGCACCATGAGAAGCCGGAGCGCCTCTTCGTCCTCAGGTTCGATCAACGCATCCGCCGGGCCCCCGATCCGGAAGGAGGTGTACTGGCTCATGGGTTCGTGGAACCGGACCGTGCCTTGCACCCCCGACAGGGCCGACCGGATTTCTCGCATGCCGATCCTTCTCCTCACCCCAATCGTTCGAAGAGCGCCCGCCCGATCTGCCCGATGTCGCCCGCGCCCAGCGCTACGACCACGTCCCCAGGCTTGAGCACAGGCAGCACCGCCTCGACAAGTTGCTCCTTGCGCGGGATGTAGGTCAGCGGCGGCGAGCCGACTCTCCGGATGACCTCCGCCAGCCGTTCGCCGGTGACGCCCGGGATCGGCGCCTCCCCGGCCGGGTAGATGTCGGTCAGGAACAGGTGGGCAGCCTGCTTGAACGCCGCCGGGAATTCCTCGAGCAAGTCCTTCGTCCGCGTGAACCGGTGCGGTTGGAACAACACCACCAACCGTCGGCCCCATCCGTTCTTCGCCGCGGCGAGAGTCGCCTTGATTTCGGTCGGATGGTGGCCGTAGTCGTCCACCACCAGCACGCCGCCTTTTTCGCCCAGCACTTGGAACCGCCGCTCCACTCCCTTGAACCCGGCGAGCGCCTGGTCGATGTGCTGGAGCGTCACGCCCAGCTCCAACCCGACGGCGATCGCCGCCAGCGCGTTCCGGACGTTATGGATGCCCGGCATCGCGACCTTGAATCGGCCCAGCGGCGCGCCGCGCAGCCGCGCCGAGAACTCGGCGACGCCGACGTGGAGCTGCACGTCCGTGCCTACCAGGTCGGCCGACGAGGTCAACCCGTACGTCTGGTAGCGCTTGATCACGCGGGGCAGCAGCGCGGCGAGAGAGGGATCGTCGGCACAGAGGACCGACAGACCGTAGAACGGGACCTTGTTGATGAAGTCCAGGAAGGTCTCGCAGAGGCGCTCCATCGTGCCGTAGTGATCCAAGTGCTCGCGATCCAAGTTGGTCACGACCACCACGGTCGGCGAGAGCTTCATGAACGAGCCGTCGCTCTCGTCCGCTTCGGCGACCAGCAGATCTCCCCGGCCCAGCCGCGCGTGGCTGCCAAGCGCGTTGACCTTGCCTCCGATCACGATCGTGGGATCGAGCCCGCCCTCGGCCAGCACGTTGGCGACCAACGAGGTCGTTGTGGTCTTGCCATGCGCGCCCGCGATGGCCACGCCGTACTTGAGCCGCATCAGCTCGGCCAGCATCTCGGCGCGCGGGATGACCGGGATGACCCTGGCCTTGGCGGCCACGACTTCCGGGTTGGTCGGCGGTACAGCCGACGAGACGACCACCACCTGTGCGTTGCCGATGTTCGACGCGGCGTGGCCGATGAAGACGGTGCCTCCGAGAGCGCGAATCCGCCGGACGGACTCCGATTCGTGCAGGTCCGACCCGGTCACGTGGTAGCCGAGCGTCAAGAGCACTTCCGCGATGCCGCTCATGCCCGCACCGCCAATGCCCACGAAATGAATATGCTGAATCTTCCTGAACATCGTGCCACGTTAATCGTTATTCGTTAATCGCTGACCCCCTCTTCCCGTTTTACGCTGAACGTTGAACGTTCTGAACCATTCAACGGGAGGGGGCCCCGCCCGCCAGCGCCCCTGCCTTACCCACTAATGCTCGGCAGGCCATAACGACCCGCTCTGCTGAATCGGCCCGACCCAAGCCCTTGCTACAGCGCCCCATCTCGCCCAGCCGACCGGGGTTCGCGAGCAAGGCCGTGATCGCCGCAGCCAGCGCCTCGCCTGTGAGCTCGGCATCCAGGATGACCGTCGCAGCCCCGGCTTCCTCCAGGATGCGCGCATTACGCTCCTGATGCCCGTGGATCGCATGGGGAAAGGGAATCAGGATGGCGGGCTTGCCGCACGCCGTGATCTCGGCGACCGTCGTCGCGCCCGACCGGCTCACGATCAGATCCGCCTGGCGAAATGCCCGCGGGACGTCAAAGAGAAACGGGGAAACCTCAGCCTCGAGTCGAGCGTTCCTGTAAGCCATCGCGACTTCTTCGTAATCGCGCTCGCCGGTCTGGTGGATCACTCGCACCGTCGGATGCGCGGCCAACAACCTCGGCAAGGCGGCGACCATCGCACGATTGATGGACCGGGCCCCCTGGCTGCCTCCCAGCACCACCAGGGTGGGACCGCCAACAATTCTATCGGGAGGGGGCTCCGGAGGAGCTTCGAGAAACTCCCGGCGAATGGGCGTGCCCACAATCCGCGTCTTCCCCGGGGCGAAGAAGGGGACCGTGGCGGCGAAGGACACGAAGATGAGGTTCGCGAACGGCGAGAGCACACGATTGGCCACGCCCGGATGCACATTCGGCTCTAAGATCGCTCGCTTGATGCCCAGTAGGAACGCCGCCAGCACCAGAGGCGGGCTGGTGTATCCGCCAATGCCGATCGCCAGATCCGGCCGCCGCTGGCGGCAGATCGCCAGGCACTGGAGCAGGCCGACCGGCACCGCGGCGAGACCCTGCACGGCCCCCCACATGCCCCGGCCCATCACCCCCCGCGCCGTGATCGTGATCAACTCGAATCCCTCTCTGGGCACAACCTTCGTCTCCAGCCCCCGATCCGTCCCCACAAAAATCGCTTCGCTCCCGGGCTCCAGCCGGGCGAATTCACGAGCCAACGCCACCCCCGGGTACAGATGACCACCGGTACCGCCGGCTGCGATAAGCACCCGCATGCCCCTCTTCAAATGGGTGGGCGGTGCCGGGCGACCGCCATGAGGAGCCCGGCCCCGACCATGCTGACGACCAGAGACGACCCTCCGTAACTCAGGAACGGCAACGTCAATCCCTTGGTGGGCAGCAGACCCGTGATCACCCCCACATTGATCAACGCGTGGAACCCGATCAGCAAACTGACTCCCAAGGCCACATGGCGCGCGAAGGGGTCGTCCGCTTCCAATGCGATCGTGAAGCCCTTCGCCACAAACGCCCCCAGTAGCAGGATGACCATGGCGGTCCCGACAAACCCGAGTTCCTCGCCCAACGCCGCGAGCACGAAATCCGTATGGGGCTCCGGCAGGTAGAACAGCTTCTGCCGCCCCTCGCCGAGCCCTACCCCGAATGGGCCCCCGCGCCCGAGCGCGAAAAACGACTGGATCACCTGGAAACCCGTCCCCGTGGGATCGCTCCACGGGTCCCAGAAGCTCAGGAGGCGCTGGCGGCGGTAGGCGACCCGCATGAGGAGGACGTACAGGATTGGCAGGGCGGCCATGGAGATCACCAGCAGATGGCTCAGCCGAGCGCCGCCCACAAAGAGCACGCCCAAGGTCACCAGACCGATCACAGCCGCGGTCCCCATATCGGGCTCGATCACGATGAGCGCGACGAGCAGCCCGACCACCACCAGGGGCGGCACGAAGCCCCGCCAGAGGTCGGCGATCCGATCCCCCTTCCTCGCCAGGTAATGCGCCAGGTAGAGCACGACGCCTAGCTTGACCACCTCGGAAGGCTGGATCGTGAGCGCGCCGATCCGGAGCCATCGGCGCGCGCCCTTGACCGTCACCCCGATGGATGGCAACAGCACGAGCACGAGGCCGAGCAGGCCGAGGAGAAGGACCGGCGCCGCCCAACGCCGCAGTGTCGCGAGGTCGCACCGGGCCACGACCAGCAAGGCCACCAGTCCGACGGCACACCACAGCAGTTGCCGCTTGAGAAAGTAGGAGGGAGCGCCGAAGCGTTTGTCGGCCAAGACCCCGCTCGCACTGTAGATCACGCCGAGGCCGATCGCCACCAGAAGGAGTGTCAGGAGAAGGATCGTGTGATCGCTGCGCCGCGGGCGCTCGGCCACCGCGGCGTCAGACCATCGGAGGCCCATGGTCTGCTGGTCAACCCAGCTCATGCACGTACTCCTTGAACTGGCGCCCGCGGTCCCTATAGTCCGCGAACATGTCGAAGCTGGCGCAGGCCGGGGACAGCAGGACCGTGTCGCCCGGCGCCGCCAGCGCCGCTGCAATTCGCACCGCCTCGGCGAGGCTACCGACCTCCGTCACCGGGCAGACCCCGGCCAAGATTTCACGCAGGCGGGCGCGCGCCTCGCCGAGCAGGATGACCTGCTTGGCCTTGCGCCGGACCACTTCGGCCAGTCCCGGATACTCGCCACCCTTCTCGCGGCCACCGGCGATCAGGATGACGGGCGCCGGCAGGCTCTCCAGCGCCTTGATCGTGGCGTCCACGTTCGTGCCTTTGGAATCGTTGATGTACGCCACCCCGCGCCGGACCCGCACGACCTCCATCACATGCTCCAACCCCCGGAACGCACGCAGTCCCTGGCCGATGGTGGCGATCGGGCAGCCGGCCAGGGTGGCCACCGCGGCGACCGCCATCGCGTTCTCGACGTTGTGGGGGCCGCGTACTTGAAGGGCGCTCACCCGGCAGACCTCTTCGAAGCCGTCTCGCACCGTGGAGATGATGGCATCCCCGTCCACGAACACGCCCCGCTCGATGGCGCGTGTGCGGCTGAACAGCACGCGGGTTCCCGCAAAGCCATCGGCGGCGCGAGCTAGCCGGGGATCATCGGCGTTGAGGACCGAATAGTCCTTGGCGGTCTGGTTCTCGAACATTCGGAGCTTCGCCGCGGCGTATGCCTCCATGGAGGTATAGCGGTCCAGATGATCGGGCGTCACGTTCAGGATCGCTCCGATCCAGGGGTGGAAGGTCTCGATCGTCTCCAGTTGAAAGCTGGACACTTCGACCACCACAAAATCCCATCGCTTGCCGTGTAAGGCGGCATAGGCGGCCTCCGCCAGCGGCGTCCCGAGGTTGCCGCCGACGAACGGCTCGTAGCCCGCCCGCTGCAGCACCTCGCCGATCCAGGTTACCGTCGTGCTCTTCCCGTTCGTCCCCGTCACCGCAATGAGCTTGCCGGTGAGGCACCGGGCGGCGAGCTCCAGTTCTCCGATCACGCGGACGCCGGCGGCGCGCGCACGCCGGAGCGGCTCGAGCGTCAGCGGAACGCCCGGGCTGACCACGACGAGGTCCGCGCCCCGCAGCGCCGGCTCGTAGGCACCGCCGCTGTGGACTTCCAGATCGCCGGCCCGCAGGCCTTCCAGTGTGGCCGCCAACTCGGCGAGCGGTTTCTGGTCCGCGACCGCAACGCGCGCGCCCAGCTCCCCGAGCAACCGCACCGCTGCGATGCCGCTCCGTCCCAGGCCGATCACGGCGACCCGCTTCCCCGCCACTTCCACCGACGTCCGTTCGCCCATGACCACGCTCATCGCAGCTTCAGTGTGCTCAGGCTGAAGAGCGCGAGCAGCACGGCGATGATCCACAGACGGACCACCACTTTCGGCTCCTCCCAGCCTTTCAACTCGAAATGGTGATGAATGGGCGCCATGAGGAACACCCGCTTGCCCCGTGACTTGAAGGAGGCCACCTGAAAGATCACCGACAGCGCTTCGAGCACGAAGACACCGCCGACCAGCAGTAGCAGCAGCTCGTGCTTGCTGATCACCGCGACGGTGCCGAGGGCGGCGCCCAACGGCAGCGACCCGACGTCCCCCATGAAGACCGACGCCGGATAGGTGTTGAACCAGAGGAAGCCCAGGCTGGCTCCGAAGATGGCGCCCGTGAAGATGGCCAGCTCGCCCGCGCCCTCGATGTAGGGGATGAGGAGATAGTCGGCGAAGACCCTGTGGCCCGACACATAGGCCACCACGGTATACGCCAGGGCGGCGACCATGACCGGGCCGATGGCCAGGCCGTCCAGTCCGTCTGTCAAGTTGACGGCATTGGATGCGCCCACGATGATCAGCACGGCGAACGGAATGTAGAAGAGCCCGAGGTCCGGCGAAAAGAACTTGAAGAAGGGCACGCTGAGCTTCGTGGAATAGGCCGGCAGGGAGTAGAACAGCGCCCCGATGCCGAGCGCCACGACGGCCTGGGCGATGATCTTCTGCAGTGCCGTCAGACCCTCGTTCTTCCCGTGGACAGTCTTGAGATAGTCGTCCCAGAAACCCACCGCACCGAACCCGAGTATTGCGAAGACCGCCAGCCAGACATAGCGATTGGTCAGATCGGTCCAGAGGAGCGTCGAGATGATGACCGCGAAGAGGATCAGGATGCCCCCCATGGTAGGCGTGCCACCCTTGACTTGGTGCCGGCGGGGGCCGTCCTCGCGGATTCGCTGGCCAACGCCGTAGCTCTGCAGCGCGCGGATCACCGGAGGGGCGAGCACGATGACAAGCACAAAGGCAGTGAGCGCGGCGTAGATGAGCCGGAAGCTGAGGTAGCGGAAGACGTTGAAGATCGAGAACTGCGTGTGAAGGGGATAGAGCAAGAGGTAGAGCATTACGCCAACTCCTCCATCACGCGTTCCATTCGCGTGCCCCGCGAGCCCTTGAGCAGCACGACATCGCCCGCGCGCAGAATGTCCTTGAGTCGTTCGGCCAGGCCCGCGTGCTCCTGCGTCACGATCACGCGATCCACCGGCATCCCCACCCCCCGCGCACCAGCGGCGATCTCCGCCGCCAGATCCCCGACGGTCAGGAGATAATCGGTCCCCTGGCGGGCCAACTCCTCTCCGATATCCCGGTGGATCCGTACGGATCCCTCGCCCAGCTCCAGCATGTCCCCCAGCACGGCGATCGCGCGTCCGTTCCCCTTCAACTCACCCTTGAGTTCAGCCAGCCAGCGGAGCGCGGCCCGCATCGATGAGGGATTCGCGTTATAACAATCGTTCAGCCACGTCACCCCCCGCCACCGGCGCACCTCGGAGCGCATGGCAGTCGGGCGGAAACGAGCAAGGCCCGCTCGGATCGCGCTTTCGCCGACGCCCAACGCAAGCCCCGTCGCGATCGCCGCCAGGGCGTTAGCAATGTTGTGGGCCCCGGCCACGCCCAGCGTGACCGAGAGCGGACGCGCGCGGCCGCGCACGCCGACGCGAACGAAGGAAAAAGCCAGTCCCCGTCGCTCGACCTGCAAAGCCCGCACGTCGGCCCGCTCGGAGAATCCGAAGGAGCGCACCTGTCCCCGCACCCGCGCGGCGAGGTCCTTGAAGAACGCGTCGTCCGCGTTGAGGACGGCCGTGCCGTCCCGGGGCAGCCGGTCCAGCATCTCGCCCTTGGCCTGCGCCACGGTACGGAGATCCCCGAGGGTCTCCAGATGGGTCGGTCCGATATTGGTCAACACGCCGTGGGTCGGCTCGGCGATCTCGCAGAGCCGCGCCATCTCCCCCAGCCTGCTGATACCCATCTCGATGACCGCCGCCTCATGGCGAGCCGTCAAGCGCAGCAGGGTCTGCGGCACGCCAATGTGATTGTTGAGGTTGCCGTCGGTCTTCAACACAGGGAAGCATTCCGCGAGGATGGCCCCGATCATCTCCTTGGTCGTCGTCTTACCGTTGCTCCCGCTGACTGCCACCACCGGGATGGCGAAGCGGCGACGGTGCGCGCGTGCCAACTCCTGAAACGCGCGGAGGGGATCCTCCACCTCGATCAAGAGCGCCTTCCACGCTTTCTTTCTAGCGGGATGGGGCCCCGCAGACGCCCCTCCCGCACCCACGAACCCGCGCCGCACGATTGCCCCGACGGCGCCCTTCTTCAGCGCGTCGGCCACGAACTGGTGACCGTCAAAGCGGGCTCCGGTCAGCGCCACGAACAGATCGCCGCGCCGAACCGTTCGCGAATCCGTCCAGAGCCGTCGGATCGCCGTATTCGGCAAGGCCTGAGCCAAAACCCCGCCGGTGATCGTGGCTATTTCGTCGGTCGTGAACAGGGGCACGGCGTCATCCGACTCCTGATCCGAACACTCCGCGGTCTGCAGCAGCAGACTCATCGGGCCAGAGCCTCGATGGCCTCCCGCGCCACCACGCGGTCATCAAAGGGATGCTTCTCCTGCCCGATAATTTGGTAATCCTCATGCCCTTTCCCGGCAATCAGCACCAGATCGCCGGGCCGTGCAAGCCTCATGGCTTCTGCAATCGCTGCGCGCCGATCCGCCTGGACCAGGTAGCGGCCGTGTCCCGCTTCCCGCAGCCCGGCTTCCACGCCAGGGAGAATCTCCCGGATGATGGCGTCGGGATCCTCGGTGCGGGGATTGTCGGACGTGACCACCACGACATCGCTGTAGCGCGCGGCCACCCGCCCCATCTTGGGCCGCTTGCCCCGATCCCGATCGCCCCCGCAGCCGAACACGGTGATGATCCGGCCCGTCCTGACCGTCTGGGCTGTGGTCAGCAACCGGTAGAGCGCATCCTCGGTGTGGGCGTAGTCCACAACCACTGTGAACGGCTGGCCGGCATCCACCTGCTCGAACCGACCCGGGACAGTCTTGAGCGTGGCGACTCCCGCGGCACTCGTCTCCAGCGGCACGCCCTGCACCAGCCCGACCCCGACCGCCGCCAGGATATTGTAGACGTTGTGTCGGCCCACGAGTGGAGACCGGAGTGCGACCGATCCCCCCGGCCCACGGGCCGTGAACCGCACGCCGTTCAGGGAAATCTGCACGTCTTCGGCGCGAAGATCGGCCGGACGATCGATAGCGTAGGTCCACACCTTTGCCTGCGTTGCCTCGACGACACGTCCGCCATAGGGATCGTCGCCGTTCACGATCGCGTGCGCCTCTGAGTCCAGCGCCGTGAAGAGCCGCAGCTTTGCGCGAAAGTAGTCTTCCATGTCGGCATGGAAATCCAGGTGGTCCTGCGTGAGATTGGTGAACACCGCTGTCCCGAATTGGCATCCCGCCGTCCGATCGAGCGCGAGCGCATGAGAGGACACCTCCATCACCACCGCTTGCATGCCTGCGTCCGCCATTCTCCGAAGCAAGCCCTGTAACTCCAACGGGCCGGGGGTCGTGTGGGTCGCCGCCACCCGTTCTTCGCCGAACAGGTAAGCCACGGTGCCGATCAGTCCCGCCCGCACGCCGGCGGCCTCCAGGATCGCCTTGCAAAGATAGGTCGCCGTCGTCTTCCCGTTGGTGCCGGTCACGCCGATCATCTTCAGCCGGCGGGACGGATCCCCATAGAACCGACTTGCCAGGAGACCCAAGGCCCGGCGCGAGTCGCCGACCTGGATCACAGGTATCCCGATCGACGCCAGAGTCTCTCCGGACACCCGCCCCGTCTCCACTACGATCGCGCCGGCTCCGGCCGCGACGGCCTGCGCGAGAAAGCGATGGCCGTCCGATTGCGTTCCCTTCACCGCGACGAACAGCCAGCCAGGAGACACCCGCCGCGAATCATCCGTGAGCCCGGTGATCTCCCGATCCAGACTGCCCCGCACCGTCACCCCATCGAGGACGTCCCCGCATTCCCGAAGTCTCATCGCGCTGCAAGAATCTGGCCTTGCTCCGTTTTCGGTACGATGCCCAGATGGCGTACCGCCTGCGTCGCAATCCGCTGGAAGACGGGCGCCGCCACAGTGCCTCCCCAGTGCTCGGTCCGCGGCTCATCCACCACGACCAGGATGGCCAGCTTGGGATCGTCCGCTGGCAGGAACCCGACGAACGAGCTGACCATCCGCGTTGCCGAATAGGCTCCGGTGAGCGGATCGATCTTCTGCGCGGTCCCGGTCTTGCCGGCCACGTCGTACCCGGGCACAGCCCCGAGCATGCCGGTCCCGCCGGGCAGGACGGCGCCGCGCATGATCTCGGTCAGGTCCTTGGCCGTTTTCGTGGAGATGGGGCGGCGGCGGACGACCGGCTCGAAGCGAGCAACGGTCTCCCCGGTCGAGGATCGGACCTCGGACACCACGTAGGGCCGCATCAGCCAGCCTCCGTTGGCAATGGCCGCCACCGCCATCACCAACTGCAAGGGGGTCACCCCGATCTCTTGGCCAATAGCGATCGAAGCCCGCGTGCGGCGGCCCCACTCGTGGAGTTCCTTGGTCAGGCCTCGCTGTTCTCCTGTCAGATCGACGTCTGTCTTTTGACCAAATCCGAAGGCGTTGAGGTACCAGGCGAGCTTTGCCGGCGCCAGTTGCTGCGCCACTTTGATCATCCCGATGTTGCTGGACCGCTGAAGGACTTGGGCGAAGGTCATCCACCCGTTCTTGTGGTGATCGTGGACTACCGTGTTCTCCACGACGTACCGACCGTTCTCGCCATAGATGAACTCGCGCGGCGAGACCAGTCTCTCTTCGAGCGCCGCCGCGGCGACCACAAGCTTGAACGTTGAGCCGGGCTCGTACGCGTCGCTGATGGCGCGGTTGCGCCACAGGTTCGGATCTGCCTTGGGTTCATTAGGATCGAAGGTCGGCCGCACGGCCATGGCCAGGATCGCGCCGGTCTTCGGCTCCACCACGATGACGACGCCCGAGACCGCCCGCGTGCGCGCGACCACATTGGCCAGCTCCTGGTCTGCGATATATTGAATCACCTCATCGATCGTGAGGACCAGATCCTTGCCCGGGGACGGCGCGACGTAATTGAGCCCTTTCGGGAACACAGCCCCGCCGAAGGCATCCCGTTCTACCACCAGCCGACCCCGCTCACCCCGCAGCGCGGCATCGTACCGCCGCTCCAGCCCCTCCAACCCTTGGTTGTCGATATTGCCAAACCCGAGGACGTGCGACAGCATAACACCTTTGGGATAGAACCGACGCCCCTCAGGAATTACCCCAATGCCATCGAGGGCAAGACCCTGTAACCCCTCTGCCCGCTCGGGCGTGAGATGTCGCTGCAGCCAGACAAAGTCCCGCTCGCTCTTCAACTTGGCTTCCAGTTGCCGCGCGTCCGCCTTGAGCACACGGCTGAGCCGGACGGCCGTGGCCCGGGGGTCCGACACGTATTTGGGAGCGCCGAAGACCGATGGCACATCCATGGTGATCGCTAAGATCTTACCGTTACGATCGAAGATCGCGCCACGCCCGCCCTCCACCGTAAGCATCTTTTGGTACTGGCGGCCGGCCAACTGGGCCAACTCGTCCGCGCGGATGACCTGCAACTGGAAGAGGCGTCCCAAGGCGACGAGAAAACCAAGGCCCAGCAGTATCCCCGCCGCGACTGTCCGCCAGCGTCTGGCGTCCTCTTCCATCATGGCAGACGCCGACCCTCCCTCATCGGGTATGCGACGCCCGGACTACGCGTCCCGCCGGCTCGTTCCTCGATGGCGGTGAAACGCCCTGCACCAACACGACCTGATTGTACCGGGGCTGCGTCATGCCAAGCCGAGACACTGCCACCCGTTCGATCTGATCCGGCGCGGTCAACCGGGCGAACTCCAGCTTCAGCATTTTCTGCTCCTGCTGCGCCTGCTTCTTCCATGCCTGGAGCTGCTCAATCGCATACCCGGTCCGGTAGATATCCATTTTCTCCCACACGGCGCAGAGAGCGAGAGCTAACAGCACCGTTCCTGCCAGGAATTTCATGCGGCGGCCTCCCGCGCAGCCAGTACCCGCAGTTTGGCGCTTCGGGCACGGGGATTCTCCACACATTCCTCGGCCGACGGTGTGATCGGGCGCTTGGTCAGGACAGTGAAACCCGCCGCCGGTCCCTGCGCCAGTGCCCGGAACGTGTGCTTCACGATGCGGTCTTCGAGCGAATGGAAGGCGAGGACCACAAGCCGACCGCCGGGACGCAACAGCGCAGCGATCTGTCGCAGCGCTGGTTCGAGGCTTTCGAGTTCGTGGTTTACGGCGATCCGTAGCGCCTGAAAGGTCCGCGTGGCGAAGTGGAGCCGTCCGTGCAGGTACACCGGCGGCACCGCTTCTCGGATGACCTCGACCAACGCCAGCGTCGTCAGAACGGGGCTTTGGGCTCGCCTTCGGACGATTCCCTTAGTAATGCGTCGTGCGTAGCGCTCCTCTCCGTGTTCCTCAAGGATCCGGGCCAGCTCCTTCTCCGGCAGGCGATTGACGAGATCCGCAGCCGTCACGGAGTCCCGCACGTCCATCCGCATGTCCAGCGGTCCGTTCGCCAGAAAACTGAACCCCCGGGCGGGCGTGTCCAGTTGCAGGGAGGAGACACCCAGGTCCAGCAGGGCACCATCGAGATTGCGCTCTGTCGTTTCTCGCACCACATACGGGGCATCACCATAAGTAGCCTGCACGACCACCGCCCGATCGCCGTACGGGCGGAGTGCCTGCCGGGCGGTCGCCACTGCTGTTGCGTCACGATCCAACGCGACGATCCGCCCATCTGGCCCACTCGCTTCAAGGATGGCCAAGCTGTGTCCTCCCGCCCCGGTCGTCCCGTCGAGATAGATCCCTCCAGCCCTTGGTTGCAGCCAAGCCAACACTTCTTGCAGCATCACAGGGCGGTGCATGACTGCAATCCTGACCAGGTTCCATCATCAGCGGCCAACAATAAGAAGGTCGCTCATTCTAAAGTTTTACCATTAGGAGAGAACCACTCATACCCACTTTCACCCACTATTCGGCGCAAGTATACCTGCCGCCAAGGCATTGTCAAGAAAAATTTATGGTTTTTGAATGGATTGGAAAATCTTCCCTAATGCTATGGCCTGTGGATAAATATGGACATCCTAGTTGGCTTGCCTAGGGATTGGTAGCGAAGCCTACCACGACCAGTTGTGAGAGGCGAACGGGTTAGGGGTAAATCTTGTACAGCATGCGAGGGAAAGGAATGGTCTCCCGGACATGCTCCAGCCCACAGATCCAGGCCACCGCTCGTTCGATACCCATCCCGAAACCGGCGTGAGGGACCGATCCGAACGTGCGAAGCTCCACGTACCACCGGTAGGCGTCTTCGGACAACTGGTGGGCTTTCAGGCGCGCGAGCAGCTTGTCGCGCTCGTGGATGCGCTGCCCGCCACCGATGATCTCGCCATACCCTTCCGGGGCCAGAACGTCCATGCACAGAGCCAGATCCGAGTTCTCAGGATCATTTTGCATGTAAAACGCCTTCAAAGCCGTCGGATAGCGGTGAATGATCACCGGGCGGTCGAATTCATTGGAGAGGATCGTCTCCTCGTCGCCGCCGAAGTCGTCACCCGGTTGGATCGGGTTGCCCTTCTTCTGCAGCCGTTCCACCGCTTCGGCGTAAGTGATCCGGGGAAACGGGGCAACGACGACCTCCAGCTTGTTCATATCCCGTTCCAGGACCTTCAACTCTTCCCGCCGGCGCTCCAGCACACGGGCGACGATAGACGTCAGAAACTCCTCGGCCAGCGCCATGACATCGGCGAGCTCCGCAAAGGCGACCTCCGGCTCCACCATCCAGAACTCCATGAGGTGGCGTCTAGTCTTGGACTTCTCGGCCCGGAAGGTCGGTCCGAAACAATACACTTTGCCGAACGCCGCGGCGGTCGCTTCGTTGTAGAGTTGGCCGCTTTGGGTCAGATAGGCCTTTTCGCCGAAATAGTCGGTCTCGAACAGCGTGGTCGTCCCCTCGCAGGCGTTCGGGGTGAAGATGGGCGTGTCGACCAGGAGGAACCCGCGATCATCGAAAAAAGTGCGGCAGGCGCGGATGATCTCGTGACGGATGCGCAAGATCGCTTGCTGGCGGTGGGATCGGATCCAGAGATGCCGATGCTCCATCAGGAAGCCGGTCCCGTGCTCTTTGGGCTGGATCGGGAACTCTTCCTGAACGAGATGGAGCACCTCTAGTCGGTTGACATGCAGCTCGTGCCCGCCCGGTGCCCGCGCGTCGGCCTGGACGGCTCCGGTCAGCACGAGGGACGATTCTTGGGTCAGCCGGCTGGTCAGCTCGAACGCTTCGTCCCCGACCGCAGCCTTGCTGACGACGGCCTGTATATCGCCCGTCCCATCCCGCACGACGAGGAATGCGATCTTGCCTCCGACCCGCTTGTGGCGAAGCCACCCTCGAACCGTCGCCTCCTGTCCCGCATACCGCGCAATATCTTTGACATCCGAGATCGGCATGGGGCGAGTCTATATCAGGGTCACGGTCGGCGCAAGACGCAGGCAGTCTGGTTGCGCCACCGATGCCGACTCCGTAGAATAGTCGGTTTGTGAACAGTCCGCGCCACATGTGCCTGCGTCTTTCGGCCTGTCTCCTCCTGCTGGTAGGGACCGGGTGCACGCGGAGCGAATCCCACCAGGCCCCCGACCTTTTTTACCTCTACAAAACCGTCGAGGTCGGAAAAAATCCGACGAGCGTCGTCACGGGGGACCTGAACGGGGACCGCATCGCCGATCTGATCACAACCAACATTGGCAGTGACTCGCTCAGCGTGCTGATCGGCATCGGCGACGGTAACTTTCGCGACCCGGTGACCATCCGAATGCCGGAACAGCCGCGGGCGGTGGTGCTTCACGACTTCAACGAGGACGGGAAGCTCGATATGGCCGTGGCGACTGCCGGCAACAATCGGGTGACGATCCTTCTGGGCGACGGGACCGGCCAGTTCACGCGAGGAGACAGCTATCCGGCGGTCAGGTCGCCGGTCAGCTTAGCCGTCGGAGACTTCAACCACGACCGCAAGGCAGACCTCGCCGTGGCGCTCCGCAACGACAAGCTCCTGGTCCTTCTCGGGCGTGGGGACGGCAGCTTCCTGCAAAAGGCCGTCTACGAATACGGAGATACCCCGACCTCCGTCGTGGCCGCGGACGTCAATGAAGACGGCCTACCGGACCTCGTGGTGACTCACGGGGGGAAAATGAGCAGCAGCGTTGTGGTCTTTCTGGGTAACGGGGATGGCACCTTCCGCTCACCTGTCGCCTACAAGACCGGTCACAGCCCGCTCAACGTGTCCGTCTTGGACCTCAACGGCGATCGCCATCTGGACCTGCTCGTCGTCAACGGCGAACGGGACGACATCAGCGTGTTCTTCGGCAAGGGAGATGGCACGTTTACGCAAGGGGTCTCCTTCGGTGCGAACGCCGGTCCGATCGCGACGGTGACCCAGGACTTCGACGGGGACGGCAAGACGGACATCGCCGTCGCGAACAACCTGTCGAGCGACCTCTCTGTCCTTCTCGGGAAGGGAGACGGCACCTTCTGGCAGCCTCCCCGCAGCTACCGCACCGGCGCCGCGCCCTTCGCGGTCACGGCCGTCTCGTTCGCGCCCCAGGATCCCAGGCCAGGCCTGGTGACCGCGAACAACCTTGCCAACACGATCTCGATCTTTCTGGCCAAGGACCCGCGTTCCAATCTCGTGCCTCGGAACTGAGGCAAATTCCGTAAGCTTGACATTTCAGAGGGATCACGGCTAGATTGGCTCCGGAAGACATGGAGTCGAGCCCGTGAAGACATTTCTCTGGTGGTTTGCGACAGGAGCGGTCATGACGCTTGCGGTGTTGATGGTGCAGGGAGGGGTGCAGGATCTGATCAGTGGGAACAAGAGTCCCGCCAATTTAGTGCTCACCATCACCGGCGGCGGCCTGCTCGCCGGATGCGTCGCCATCATCATGAACCGGATCAAATGAATGCGCATGTGGCGCGTCTTTTCGCTTGACTCCCACCCATCGCCATGCCAGAGTGTCGACCCATGATGTGCCTGAAATGCCAGGGGTTCATGATGTTCGAGCGCCAGTACACGCTGGACAGTCGCCGCCTGTACGCCCGGTGTCTAAACTGCGGATTCTGGCTGGACTTGGCTGACCTGCTGCGATTCTTCCACCAGGTGCTGGAGGCCGGATTGAAAGATCTGAAGTTCCGAGTCACGATTCCTTCATGAGGCGCTTCCGCGGTCGCCTGGTTGCCGCCTCGGTGGCCTCGGTCGTGCTCTTCCTTCAGCCGGTCGGCCATGCGGCCGGCTCGGCATCGGATCCTCCTTCCCATTCTCTCCGCGCATCGAAGGGGAGCCCCGCTCAAGTCAAGACCCCCAAGGCCTATTCGCGGCAGGTCCCGCGACACCTTGACTCGCCGGAAGGCATTCTGCTGAAAGACCTCAAGAGCGGCCGCATCCTGCTCGAAAATCAAGCTGACCGGCCCATGGCCCCCGCCAGCCTCACCAAGATCATGTCGGCCATCGTGGTCCTCGAAGAAGGTAACCTCGAAGACCAGGTAACGGTAAGCCGACGGGCAGCGGCGGCCCACCGGATCAAGCTCCACCTGAAGCCCGGCCAATTGGTCTCGCTACGTGGCCTCCTGCAAGCCATGTTGATCCGCTCGGCGAACGACGCCTGTTTGGCCGCTGTCGAGCACGTGGCAGGCGATGAGGAGTCCTTCGTCGCGAGGATGAATGCCAAGGCAACCACCCTCGGACTGACCCGGACGCACTTCCAGAACGCCTGCGGCTTCGACATGCCCGACCATTATTCGACTGCCGAAGACCTCGCCGCCTTGACCACCTACGCCATGGGGAATGAGACCTTCGCCGCTATCGTCAGGGAGCCGGCCGCCGTCATCCGCACAGCCGATCAGCGAAAGAGGTTCATCGCCCGAACGACCAACCGCCTGTTGGGCACCATGGATGGCGTGGTCGGGGTGAAAACCGGTTATACAAGGGAAGCAGGACGCTGTCTGATAGCCGTCGTGACGCGCGAAGACAAAGAGTTGCTGCTTGTGCTGTTGAACGCCCGCCAGCGCTGGGGGCGGGCTCAGGAACTGATCGAGCTCGGCCTACAGGCTTCCGAAGAAAGTGCCGGAGCGACCTCCGAAGAAAGTACTGGTGCAACCGTCCCTTGATCCGGCAATAGTGAGTGCCTATCGCCGCCTCTAGACACCAGTGTTGAACTCCACGGTGATATCCCGGCCGGAAAAGAGAATCACCATCGTGCCTCCCTTGTAATTCAACCGGGTGAAGGTGGTTGAGTCTTCTGTGAACTCCTCCTTGCCCAGTAGTTTCCGGGTCTCTTCGATTCCTTCGCCTCGTAAAACGAGGCGGAAAACCCCGGCGGCAAGGTGGGCAAACCGCTGCGTAATAAAGATATAGTCCACTTTCCCGTCCATGAGCCGGACCCCCGCCATGGCATTACTGGGGTTTCGTCTGTCATACAGCATGACGAAGACGTCTTGCACTTCGACCTTCACTCCAGGGATTTTGATCTTGATGAGGTTTTGTTTGACCTTCGCTTCCGAATCCCCGATTTTGATCCCGAAGAGCGACACGTCGGTAGTATTAAAATGCGCAATGTCCATGACTTCGGACTCTGTGAGCTCGTACTGCTCGGCGTTCACCGCCGACGACATCAGGAACACCAACGAACAAGCCCACGCCACCAATCCCATGCCCCCGCCCCGAGTGCCCATGCTTCCTCCCGTTATCAGGGTTAGATGAATCCGTTATCCTAAAGCCCTGTTGAAAGCCTTCGAAATACGGCGGCGCAATGGTAACGGACACGCCTCGGAGTTGCAAGTGCCCAGATGGTCGTCAACCGGGCCCGGCCCCGCTTTTCTCTGCGCCTTCCTCATAGGCCTGGACGAGCAACCCGGCGAGGGCTTCCAACCGGCTGAAGTAGGAGGCTGCTGTTTCCTCCAAGTCTGGCAGTAACCGCGCCAAATCCGCCCGACAATCCTCCAGCATGGCCCTCCTCGGCGCATCCAGAGCCCCGCCGGCCTGCAAGTAAAAGTTCACGCACCCCCCGATGACCTCGTCCAGGACCCAGAGCTCTCCCATGCTCTCCCGCGGAACATCGGGAAGGGCGGCCTGGCGGTGCGCGTGCCAGAGCGAGAGAATGTCGTCCTTCATGGCCAGCGCCCTACAACGAGATGATCCCATACGCCAGGGTCGTCGCAAGGCTGACCAACACGAATCCCCGCACGCGGTACTCCCAGAATGGCCGCTTGAACCACCAGTCCAGTACCGCCTCTCGTCGACCAAGCGGGGCTCCGATCAAAAACAGCCCTTTGGCGAGCCCCACGCATCCGACCACGACCCACAGCGCCCGGAAGGTGAGCCCGGCCGTCCCGATCACCAGCGCGAGATTGATCACCATGCCCACCTGGATGAGCACGAACAGCCGAAACTCGTCCGAGACCAGTCGTTCCAGGATCTCCACCATCCATGCCGGTGCGATGATCAGACCAAGCCCCAACGCGAACCAGACCACTCCGACGCAACTGAAGAGAAACGCCCTCACGGATAGAGTCCGCGGGCCAGATGCGCCTGAACGATCTTGTTGATGCCGTTCATGAGCGCGGCCATACGCATGGAGACCTTCTTCGCCTGGGCGAACTCGAGGGTTCTCCGGAAAGCGGCCGTGATGATCTCGTGCAGGCGATCCCGGATGTCCTGTTCCTTCCAGAAATATTTCTGCACATCCTGGACCCATTCGAAATAAGAGACGATCACGCCGCCGGAATTCGCCAGGATGTCCGGGATGACAAAGACGCCCTTCTCCTCCAGGATGCGGTCGGCGCCCAGCGTCGTCGGCCCGTTCGCGCCTTCCGCGAGGATCCGACAGCGGAGCGAGCCGGCGTTCTTCTCCGTGATCTGCTCCGAAAGCGCGGCCGGAACCAAGATCGTGCAGTCGAGCTGGAGGAGGTCCTGGTTGGAAATTTGCTCGCCCACCCCGCATTCGTGCAGCGGGCGGACGTTGCTCTGGTAGCGAGACCGGAGGGTCGGGATGTCCAGCCCGCGCGGGTTGTACACCCCCTCCTTCGCATCACTGACGGCGATGACCTTCGCGCCGATCTCGTGCAGAATCCTCGCGGTGTGCATGCCCACGTTCCCGAAGCCCTGGACTGCCACCGTCGCGTTCGCGAGATCCAATTTCAGGTACTGCATCGCTTCCAGGATCACGTCAGCGACCCCACGTCCGGTCGCGTCCTCACGGCCCAGACTCCCGCCGATCGCCAGGGGCTTGCCTGTAACAACACCGGGCACAGCGTAACCAACCTGCTGGCTGTAGGTGTCCATCATCCAGGCCATGACCTGCGCGTTGGTGCCGACATCCGGGGCCGGGACGTCTTTCTCCGGACCGAGCAGCGGGAGAATCTCAGCCGTATACCGGCGGGTCAGCCGCTGGAGTTCGGCCCGCGAGAGTCGCTCGGGGGCCACGCGGACGCCCCCCTTGGCCCCTCCGTAAGGAAGCTCCACCAGGGCGCACTTCCAGGTCATCCACATGGCCAGCGCCGCCACTTCCCCGAGGTTCACCTCAGGATGAAAACGGACTCCACCCTTGGAGGGCCCCAGGGCCGTGTCGTGTTGTACGCGATAGCCGACAAACACCTTGACGCTACCGTCGTCCATCCGGACCGGGACAGACACGATCAGCGCCCGTTGGGGGATCTTGAGCCGCTCGCGGAGGTTCCGATCCAAGCCGAGGCGCTCGGCGGCCTCTTCAAACTGCGCCACGGCCAACCGAAACGTCGGGGTGTCCAGTTCCCGATAGAGCTCAGACATAATCCCGCCGCTCAGGCTTGTTGGGGCGTGGGTTCATCCGGGGGCGCATCGGCCGCCGCTTCTTGCGCGGCCCGCACCTTCTCCATCGCCACCTGGACCTTGGCATATTCACGCCGGCCCCGGACTGTCGACTTGATCTGGAAGTTGCCCGTGTGGAAGAACCAGCCGGCGTTGACTTCCACACGATAGGGTTGGCCGTCCTTAGAGAGCACGATATCGCCGGCGAGAAACATGTCATTCAAGACTTCACGGACCTGAGCCCAGTCCGCCTCGGCGATCTCGTTGAGGATGGCGACGTTCGCCGAAATCAGCTGCGATTCGTGAGCCTCGATCAGATAATTCAACAGGCGATACCGGATCTGGTCGCGGGGCTCCATCTCACGCTCCTTTGCTGTTGACGCATTCGATCGGCCCTGGCCTAGCGTCAGTGGACGCAAGCCACTCCGCGACATGTTCTTTTTGCAACGCAAGCCCGAAGACCTCCTGGAAGGCCCCGATCACCGCCAGGCCCACCGCTTCGAGTTCGAGCGCCGCGCCCGTGACGAGCGCGACCGACGTCATGCCCGCACCGGCCAACCCACAGGGGACGATCGCCGCGAACGGCGATAGAACATTCGCGACGTTGAGCGCGAACCCGTGCCGCGTCACTCCCTCAGAGATCCGGACCCCCACCGCCGCGATCTTGCGATCCCCCACCCACACCCCGGGCATCCCCGCACGCCGCCCGGCGGGCACTTTGAGCGGATCCAACGCCCGGATCAGCACCTCCTCCAGACGATTTACGTACGCTTTCGGCCCGTCACAGTACGTCCGCAGCCGGAGAATGGGGTAACCCACCACCTGGCCAGGCCCGTGGTAGGTCACGGAGCCGCCCCGGTCCGTGCTCAGCACTGGAATCCCGTTGATCATCCCTCGCGCCCACCCCTCACCGACATGCGCCGGGCGGGTGGTGCGTCCCAGCGTGTAGACCGGAAGATGCTCCGTGAGCAGCAGGGTGTCGCCGATCGCGTTTTGCACGCGCGCCTGGTGTAGAGCCACCTGGAGGCGAGAGGCTTCCTGATAGTCAGTCAGGCCGAGATCAAGCAGGTGACCGATCACTTGGTCACCGGTCGCTTGAGCTGGATCTTCTCCTGGGTGGTCTTGCGCACCACCGACAGGGTCACGGTCGGAGACGTCGACCCGTCTTTTAGCAGCGCGTGCCAGAGGTCTGACATGTTGTAGACCTGCGTGATGTCCACGGCAGTGACGACATCCCCTTCGCGAAGGCCGGCCTGAGCCGCGAGGCTCTCCGGTTCGACCCAGACGACCAAGACGCCCCGTTCCACATCCAGGCCGAATGAGGCCACGACACTGCCCGTGATCGTGACCGGGATGAACCCCAAGGAAGGCCGGAGCATGCTGCCTCGCACAAGCAGGGACTGGACCACGGGGATGGCCTCGTCGATGGCGACCGCATAACTGATGTTCTGAGCGGCCGGCGCCACCGCCGTGTTGATGCCGACGACCCGGCCTGACAGATCCACCAGAGGACCTCCGCTGCTTCCTGGGTTGAGGGCCGCATCCGACTGGATCAGGCTGTACAACGTCTCCCCGGACGGCGGGACGATCGCCCGGTCGAGGGCGCTGACCACCCCCACCGACACCGTCGCCCCGCCTTTCATCGCCAGCGGGTTACCAATGGCGACGACCGTCTCCCCGATGCGGAGGCGGGACGACCTCCCCAGTTTGGCTGGGACCAGCCCTTCGATCTCGACCTTGACCAGGGCCAAGTCGGTTAGAAAGTCCCGGCCGACGACTCGTCCAGGCACCAGCCGGCCATCATAGAGACCCACCACCAAGCGCGTCGCTCCCGTCACGAGATGGTTGGACGTCAGGATGTAGCCTGGTGAAATGATGATGCCCGATCCCGAGCCGGAGGGAAGCGTCTGGGAAGGGGCCAGCCGGATGGGTCCGTGGGCCATGACGCTGACGACGGAGGGCAGAGCCTCCGCCACCGCGTCCGGCACCGAGAGCGATTTGAGCGGAAGGCTGTCATCGGGGACCGCCGCCACCGAGGACAACGCGCAGCCCATCAGGAGGATACTGCCTGCCACGCTCAAGCTTGCCCGCTGGCCCCACGCCATCCGTAGCTCTCCACGACGACGGCGCTATTGTCGCATATTCAGGCGGAAGGCGGAAGGGGACCCGCCCCGGTGACGAACGGGGCGAGCGCTTACAGAAGGGGGCGGAGGATCTGCTGGAACTCGGGAGCCCGCAGCTTCATCAAGGCCTTTTCCTCGATCTGGCGAATTCGTTCACGGGTGACCCCCAAGGTACGGCCGACTTCCTCCAGGGTCATCGGCTCGCCCTGCCCGATGCCGAACCGGAGACGGATCACGGCTTCCTCGCGAGGGCTGAGCGAACCAAGCGCCCGCGCGACTTCCCGCGTCATCTCCTTGAGGCCGACCTGGCTGTCGGCCTGCGGGGTCTCCCGGTCAGGAATGAAGTCCCCGAGGAGGGTTTCCCCGTCCCCGATCGGGTGCTCCAGGGCGATGACATCTTGGAAGACCTGGATGGTCTGTCCTACCTTGTCGCTCGCGGTCTTGACCGCGCCGGCCACTTCTTCCAGGGAAGGCTGCCGGCCGAGCCGCTGCGCCAGCCGACGAGTCGCCTTGGAGACCCGCTGATACGCTTCGGTCATGTGCACAGGCACCCGAATGGTGCGGGACTGATCCGCCAGCGCGCGGGTGATTCCCTGACGGATCCACCATGTGGCATAGGTGCTGAACTTGAAGCCGCGCCGGTGGTCGAATCGCTCCGCCGCTTTCATCAGGCCGATATTGCCTTCCTGGACGAGATCCAGAAGGCTCATGCCACGTCCGTTGTAGTGCTTGGCGATGTCCACGACCAGGCGCAGATTGGACAAGACCATTTCTTCCTTGGCCTTTTCCAGTTGGGCCCACCCTTCGTGGTACTGCTTCAGGACAGCCTTCACTTGCCGAGCCTTGCGGGTCATTCGACGACTCGGCCCAAAGACCGCCTTGATGACCTGCTGGATGACACGCTTCCCCTTTTCAAGATCTGTCGCCGAGAGTCCGCTGACACCGACCACGGCTTTCAGGTCCGACTGGCAGACCTTCAACAACTCCGTCTGACGGAGCCCGCGCGTGATGGACAGGACCGCTCGGAGGGCGCGGCGCACCTGCCGATCGCCCTGCTCGATCCGCTTTCCCAGCGCGACTTCGTCTTCGCGCGTCAGCAAGGCCTTCTTGCCGAAGGACTGGAAATACAGCCATTCCAGTTCGGCAAGATTCGCCTCAGTCGGCGCCGTCTCCTGGGGGTCGGCCGCGCTTGAGCCTTCCACCGCCTCTACCAGCAGGGCTTCCGGCATGGAAGATGGAACAGTGTCCTGATCGGACTCCTCGAGCAGGGTGTTCTCATCCAGCAACACCTTGTCTTTCGTCAGATCATCCATCACAAGCTGGTCCTCATTGAGAGCTTTAACCTCTGTCATTTCTACGGACACGCGAACGCCCTCGGATGTCTAATCCCTACGACGAAAAAGTTCTCTCATCGTTTAAACCTTCTAACTAGTTGAAAATATGTACAAAATACATCAACAGAGCGAACAAAAACTAAGGTCTTTTCAACCTTTAGTTATGGATAACCAGGGGGAACGCAAGATCAAGGGCTATGTTGGAAGAATCTTCTGGACTTCCGGGCGGTTATTCGGACTTGGTCAGCCGCTGCAGATCTTCCTGTTTGCCCACGAGGACGAGAATGTCGCCCTTTTCGATGACATCATCAAGGGAGGGCGTCACATTGAACACCTCATCAGTGGTCATCCGTCCCTTGACCATCCGCGTCACCTTCTTTCGGATGCCGATGAGGTTGACATTGTAGGCTTCCTGAATCTTAGCCTCGCACAGGCGAAGTCCTGACATGTGGTCAGGGACGGTCAGCTCCTCGACGCTAAAGCCCGGGGCGAGCTCCAAATACTCCAGCACGTTCGGGGACACCAGTCGCCTGGCCAGCCGGATGGCAGCATCTCGCTCCGGAAAGATGACTTCCGACACGCCGAGATTTTTCAGGATCTTGCCATGTTGGGCGGTGACCCCCTTGGCGATGACCTGCTTGATGCCCATCTCCTTCAACGTCTGCACAATGAGGATGCTGGCCTCGATGTTCTCGCCAATGCTGACCACAGCCACATCCACATTCTGCACGCTGACGGCCTTGAGGGCTCTCTCGTCGGTCGCGTCGCACTGGACAGCGAACGTCGCCAGATCGCTGATGGCCTGGATTTTCTCCGGATCTGTATCGATAGCCAACACCTCGCACCCTTCCTTGACCAGCGTCTCGGCGACCCAATACCCAAAGCGCCCGAGCCCGATAACCGCCACCTGACGTTTCATACATTCACCTCCACCGGTGTGTGCCCGTCCTAGACCTATCCTATCACGACCCGTGCTTCCGGGTACCGGTACCGCAAATCCTCGTGGCTCTTGACGGCAAAGAGGCCAACGGTCAGAGGACCCAACCGCCCCAGAAACATCGTGATGATGATGATGAACTTGCCGAAATCGCTGAACAATGCCGACAGGCTCAGCACGCCGCCGTCTCCGGTGGACAGCCCCACAGTCCCGGCCGCCGACGCGACCTCGAACATAATCCCGATGAACTTCTGGCTCTCTAAGTACGACAGCCCCATGGTAAACGCGGTGACAAGCCCGAAGGCGAGAGCGGAGAGCACGAACGCTTTGTGGACGATCTCCTGGGGAATCCGCCGGTGGAACATCATGACATCGGCTCGCCCCTTCAACGTCGCCCAGATCGCCGCGCAGATGATCCCGAACGTCGTCGTCTTAATCCCGCCTCCAGTCCCGCCCGGCGAGGCCCCGACGATCATCAAGAGGATGAGGAAATAGAGCGTGGCGGTGCCGACGAGCCCGATATCGATCGTGTTAAACCCTGCCGTTCTGGCCGAGATGGAATGAAAGTAGGCCACGAGGACCTGATCGCCGAAGGGCATCGGCGCCAGCGTCTTTTCATTCTGAACCTCAAAGGCCCAAATCCCGACCGTTCCTCCGACAATCAGCAACACCGAAACCAGCACAGCCAGCTTGGTATGGGTCGACAGGCGAAACCGGTGGCCACGCAGATTCTCCAAGATATCTCGGTAGACGAGAAATCCGATCCCGCCCAACACGATCAGCGTCGTGATCGTCAGGTTGATGGTCAGGTCCGTCCGGTACGCCCGCAAGGTGAAATTCTCGGAGAACAGGGAGAACCCGGCGTTGTTGAAAGCCGAGACCGCATGGAAGATCCCGAAGTAGAGGGCGCGCAGGACGTCCATTTCAACGGAGAATCGGGCCGCAAGGATCAGCGCCCCGACGCCTTCCACGATGAGCGTGATCGTCACGATGACCTTCACAAACCGCACGAGACCCTCCATGCTCAACGTGTTCAGCACTTCCATCATCATCATGCGCTCCCGCAGGCCGATGCGGCGGCCCAGCGCCAGCAGCAGGAGCGTGGCGGTCGCTGAGTAGCCGAGCCCTCCTATCTGCATGCCCAGAAGGATGACGAGTTGACCGAACAGCGTGAAATCTTTCGGGGTGTCCAGGACGATCAAACCCGTGACGCAGACCGCCGACGTCATGGTGAAGAGCGCGTCCACGAACCGGATGCCCGGGCCCGTCGTGGCAAAGGGGAGCATCAGGAAGAGCGTGCCGACCAGAATCAGGGCCAAAAATGCCCCGACCACAATCTGAGTGCTGGTGTACCGGGACTCGCGGGCCCAGTCCAAGGCCTTTCTGGTCACCCCGCGATAAGTCAGCGCCTGCTCCATGAACGGGATGATCAGGGCTTTTTCATGGCCTGGATGAAGGGGGACAGGATGTCGATGGGAATGGGAAAGATCGTCGTCGAGTTCTTCTCGGACGCCACCTCCACGAGCGTCTGGAGGAACCGCAGCTGCAGGGCTGTGGGGTTCCGCGAAATGATTTCGGCGGCCTCGTAGAGCTTCTGCGCAGCCTGGAACTCTCCTTCGGCATGGATCACCTTGGCGCGTCGCTCACGCTCGGCCTCGGCCTGCTTGGCAATGGCGCGGAGCATCTCCGGCGGCAGGTCCACGTTCTTGACCTCCACCACCGAGACTTTGACCCCCCACGGCTCGGTCTGCTGATCAATGATCCGCTGGAGCTCTATGTTGATCTGTTCCCTCTTGGACAGCAGTTCGTCCAACTGGCTCTGGCCCAGCACACTCCGCAGGGTCGTCTGGGCGATCTGGGAGGTCGAATACAGGTAATCCTGCACGGCGAGGATCGCCTGCTGGGGATCCACCACGCGAAAGAAGATGACGGCAGTGACCTTGACCGACACGTTGTCGCGGGTGATCACGTCCTGCGCCGGCACCTCTATCGTCACGGTCTGGAGATTCACCCGGAGCATTTTCTGAACAACCGGGATCACGATGATGAGACCCGGCCCCTTGACCGTTTGAAACTTTCCCAAGAAGAAGATCACCCCGCGCTCGTACTCCATCAGGATTTTAATGCTGTTATAGATAATGGCGGCCACCAGAACAAGTGGGATGAGATACGGTATCATCGACAACTCCTCTCGTGGATTACTTGCGGTGTGGTCGCACGGTCAGGGTGAGGCCGGCGACGGCCTTCACTTCGGCTTCTTCGCCTTCTCGGAGCGGCTCCTCGCTGACCGCGTCCCAGATCTCCCCCTGCAGGAACACCTTCCCACGCGGGGCCAGATCGGTCTTGGCGACGGCGATGCTGCCGACCATGCCCTCGGGCCCCGTCACCGGCCGGCGTAACTGGGACTTCACGGCCATCCCGACCACGACCATGAGCAGGGCACTAAAGGTCACCACCGTTGGGATGATGACGGACAGGGACACCTTCAGAAACGGCGCGTCGGTCTTCACCAGCAAGAGGGCCCCCAGGACCATCGAGGCTATTCCCCCCAGGCTCAGAAGGCCGTAGCTCATCACCTTGATCTCGAGGATGAACAACACAATGCCCAGGAGGAGGAGCAGCACGCCCGCGTAGTTGATCGGCAGGGTCTGCAGGGAATAAAAGGCCAGGATGAGGCTAATGGCCCCGACGATCCCGGGCAGGATGGCGCCCGGATTGTACAACTCCGCGAGCAGCCCGATGGTGCCCAAGGTCATGAGGATGAACGCAATGTTCGGATCGCTCAGGGCTTTGAGCGCTTCGAGCCGCCAGCCCATGGGGCTCTCCTTCAGCCGTGCCCCCTTCGTCCGGAGCACGACCTTGCCGGCGCCCGTCACGATCTCCCGGCCATCCACGGCCGACAGCAGAGACGGCACGTCGTCCGCAATCAGGTCGATCACTTTCAACGACAAGGCTTCCTTCTCCGTCACCGACACGCTCTTGCGTACCGCATCCTCCGCCCACTTGACGTTTCGCCCCCGCTTCTCGGCGATGGACTTGATATAGGCTGCGGCATCGTTCTCCACCTTGACCTTCATCACAGCGTCCATCTCACCACCTCCCATCGCCACGGGATGGGCCGCGCCCACGTTCGTGCCGGGCGCCATGGCCGCAATGTGCGCGGAATAGAGGATGAACACCCCCGCCGAAGCTGCCCTCCCGCCGCTCGGCGCGACATAGACGATTACCGGGATCGGGGAGGCCGTGATGTCCTTAATGATCAGTCGCATGGAGGTATCGAGCCCGCCTGGCGTGTCCAGGCGAAGGACGACGGCCACGGCCCCCGCCTCCTGGGCGTCCGTCAGTACGCGATTGAAGTATTCGGCGGTCACCGGATTGATCACGCCCTCATAGGTCCCCACGTACACAGTCCCTGGTGCGCTGTCTTCAGACTTGCCAAACCCGGCCGACGCTGACAGAAGAAAACAGCCGCTGAGAAGGAGAGAAACCGTGAATCGGAGGGATGGCAGATGAGAGGCCTGTGGTCTGCTTGCCATGATCAGTTCAGCCTAGAGGTATCGTAGTCTCCACCCCCTACCCTGTCAAGGAGAGGCGAAACCGAGCGCTACCGCCTGACGGCGCGCAGCCGGGCAAGCAGATCGTGAACCTTTTGGGTCTCATCCGACGAGAGCGAGGTCTGCCCGAAGCGAACCTGGTAATAGAGGTCGGTCAGGGGACGCACGAAGGGGGCAGCGTCCCGCCATTCGCGCGCCACCTGTCGGGCGAATTCCAGCGGGGTTGCCCCAGGGGACTTCGGCAGCCCGCGGATTTCCAAGATCCGCAGCATCCGGGTATAGAGCTGGATGGCAGCGACTTGCCGGGGTGTGCGGGGATCCAGCTGCTGCTGTCGGCGCCCATGCCCGCGCAAGAGCACGGCGAGGACCATGCCGATTACGAGCGTGCCAGCCGCCAGTCCTATTGCGAGGGCCCACCCACCCGCGTGCGCCAATTCGACCAGCCAGGCCCGCGCAGACGCCAGTCCACGCGTGACGGTTGACACGAAGTCGGACACTTCCGAGCGCACCTTCTCGCTCCGATCCCGGAGCGACTTTGCCACCGCCATTTGATCGCGGAAGCTGTACTGGACCACATAGCGGTCCCACCGGAGCCGGATCGAGTCCACGATTTTGCCGATGTTCCACCATACCCAGGAAGGCACAGCGGCGGGCACAGAGGGCGTCGGGTCAAACGTCACCCAGCCAGAGCGGGGGAAATACACCTCCACCCAAGCGTGCGCGTCCTGCTGTCGGATCGTGTAGTAATTGCCGAAGTCGTTCCACACCCCAGGGAGAAATCCGGTGACCAGTCGCGCGGGGATCCCCAAGGTCCGGAGCAGCACGACCATCGCCGTCGCATAGTGCTCGCAGTAGCCGGTCTTCCGGGTGAACAGGAAGTCGTCCACGGGGTCGGCCGACACGGTCGTGCCGACGTCGAGACTGTACTGGTAGCTCCGACGGAGGTGCTGCTCGATCGCCCGAGCCCTCCCGTACGGGGTGGACGCGCCGCTGGTCACATCGCGAGCGAACGCCGCCACGCGCGGGCTGGTGTCCGGCAACTGGAGGTAATGTTCCCGGATGATAGCAGGATAGGTGAAGGACGGCGCGACACGATCGGCTTCCAGCAGGCGACTGGGAATTGAGCGCACGCCGTACTGGAAGCGCGCGGAGGTCGGAAACGGTACGAAGAGCCCCCGCATCCCGTCCATCTGCACCACCACAAAATTGCCTTTGACTGACTCCACAAACGACGCCCCGAACAACACGGTAGTATCGAGCGCCTCAATGAGGATCTCCTGACGCATCACGGCCGACTCTGGGACGGCCAGCGTCAGCTCGGAAGGCACCAGGAACCCCCCGTCAGGGGTGCGGCCCAGCAGCCGCCGGGCCGCCAACCGGTTGGCCCAGGAGCGGCCGTCATAGGTGTCGTAGGCCGCGCCTCGAAAGTACAGCCCCTCAGGAATCGGCGCTTTCTGGTCCGGTAGTTCGACTCGCATGACCACGGTGGGGTCGAGCTTGACCGCGCCGATGACCCCCAGATCCACCTTTTCGGAAAATCCCGACGTGCGGATCAGGTCCACACGATTCTTCTGAAAGAACCCGGCCCCGATGCGCGGGATCAGAAAGAAAATGGCCATCGTCAGGCAGAAGGAGACCACCGCGATCCCGTTCGTTGCCCAGAAGAACTGCGCAGTGACCGGGCGCGGGATCGGAGAGGGATCATGCAATTCCTTCCCGGCCTGCACGGCCGCCCGCGCCTCTTCAGCCTCGTTTCTCAAATGATAGAGGATGAGCGTCCAGATCGCCGCGAACACGTAGGCAATGAACACGCCCGCGTACCAGAGGTCCACTGTCAGCGCCGCCGCAGCCAGGAGTTCCAGGAAACTGATCGCGTAGAGCTGCAGAAAGTCCTTGCGCTGTCGCAGATGAAAGAGCTTGATGCTCATCAGCAGGATCAGGAAATGCACGGCCGCCGGCAGGATGTCCCGGGAGATCAGCAGGAGATCCGCGCCGAAGAACACGAAGACCGCGATCAGGAACACATTCCAGGTGGCGCTTGAGAGGTTGGCGATCTGGCGGGCCAGCCGCTCTCCGGCGAACTCCATTGCCTGGGCCGCGCTCACGACCAGGCTGGCCAGACCTAGCAGGATCAACCCCCCGGGAATCTCACCGGTGAGCACGAGGCCCAGAAACCCGATGGCGGCCAACAGGATCGAGCTCACCGGAAACGCGCGTTCAAGAATCATGGCCGTTCCCAGACGTGAAAGACCCGGCTTACACCCCGAGCCAGTCGTTGAATCGACGGGTCGGGCCAGGGTAGGACGACAAGAGTGATCTCGCCACGCATCGTCCGCTCCCCCAGCATCCCGAAACCCTCGGGGGCGCTTGACGCCCCCCCCTCAGCCGGCGTCGGTGCGCAGAGCGCCAAGACGTGCATCATGTGGTAGAGATGCTCCTCCCCCACGCCGTGCAGGATCTCCTGCTCGCCGACCAGCAGGCTCATCGTAAATCCTTGTTCCTGAAAATAGGCCGCCAGGGAGGCCGTCAAGCTGACAGCCTGTTCGAAAAAGCGCTGGCCGTCTGCAGGGATGACCGTGGGCAACGCCAGGGTCACCTGTCGCAGATCCTCGGTCTCGGTCTCCCGCACCATCAACCGCGCCTGGCGCGCCGAGGTCTTCCAATGAATCATGCGCGAATCATCACCCGGGAGGTATTCCCGGAGGTTGTAAAGGCCGACCCCCTGTCCCCGCCGGGAGACGGCCTGGTCGTGCCCCAGCACGGCGAGGTCATGGAGGAAACCCTCCGGCAGCGGCCGCAGTTCAGGGTACACCACCAAGTCGGAGCTCAGGGGAACGTGCGCCGCCTTGATGAAGAGGCCGAAGGGAAAGCGCGTCTGGACTTTGAGCCCCTCGATCCGGTGCCGCCCTCGTCGTGGGAACAGGATCGGATAGGACTGGATCACCGAGGCGCCGGCCGGTAGGTGTAGGACATGGACGCCCCGGTCCACGCTCTTGCCTTCGACGACGTCCAGGACGCGGAGCGAAAAGCTGGGCAACCGTGGCTTGCGGTTCGTGAGGGACAGCGCGATCAACGCCGGGCTGTTGGCGAAGACATGCTCAGGAATCCGGCGGCGAATGACAAGGTGACGCAGGCATTGCTCGGAGAGGATGCCGGACATGACGATAAGGCTGAGCATCATCGCCAGCAGCAGGTAGAGCAGGTTGTTTCCCGTGTTGAGCGCAGCGACCCCCACCGCGAGGGTCAACAGCAGGAACCGCACGCCCTCCGGCGTCAGGCGCAGGGACCGGTAGCGGTAGAACCAGCGGAAAAACTCGCGGATGCGTTCGAACCGCATGCGGGCTATAGCGGGACGGGGACCGACTCCACGACTTCCTGGATGACCCGCTCGGCCTCTTCCGAGCGATGCCCGCGCGAGCCCTGGCTCGTCTTCAGCATCACGCGGTGCGCGAGGACCATCGGCGCTAACTCCTTGATGTCGTCGGGCAGGCAGTAGTCCCGCTGGCGGACAAGGGCGAGGGCCTTGGCCGTTTTATGGAGCGCCATCGCCCCGCGCGGGCTGACCCCCAGCATCAAGAGGGCACTGCGGCGGGTCGCCGCGATGATGGCCAGGAGGTACTCCATCAGGCTGTCGTCGAGCCGGACTTTCTCGACCCGCTCCTGCAGATCCAAGACCTCCTGGGTCGTCAGCACAGGCTCTAGTTCGTCGGCCGGGTGCAGCAATTGTGGGCGGTCCAGCACTTTCTTCTCGTCGGCCCGGTCTGGGTAGCCGATCCGGATCCGCATCATGAAGCGATCGAGCTGCGACTCCGGCAGAGGGAACGTCCCGTGGTATTCCCACGGGTTCTGCGTGGCGATCACCATGAACGGCCGGGGAAGCGGGTAGGTCTGGCTGTCCACGGACACCTGGGCGTCGTTCATCGCTTCCAGGAGGCTGCTCTGCGTCTTGGGCGTGGTGCGGTTGATCTCGTCCGCAAGCACGATGTGTGCGAAGATGGGCCCCGACTTGAACTCGAACGTCTGCTTCTGTTGATGGAAGACTGAGACTCCCAGGATGTCGGCCGGGAGCAGGTCGCTCGTGAACTGGATTCGCCGAAAGGAGCAGCCCAGGGAGCGGGCAAGGCTGTGGGCCAGCGTGGTCTTCCCCACTCCGGGCACATCTTCGATGAGAAGATGCCCGCGCGCCAGCAGGGCCACCACTGCCATCTCGACCACCGCGGGCTTGCCCTTGATGACCCGTTCGATGTTGCTTCTCAAGGCCTGAATCTTGTGGCCTGCGTCCATAATTTGGCGAGTCTAACAGAGCCTTCGGAAGCGGTCAATTTTCTGGAAAAATCGGATTGACTTCGTCATAACTGACACCTATCATGCAATCCACCCAACCCTGAAACCCATCGTGACGCTCCAGGAACTCCACGATTCCATCAAGGACTGTCAACGCTGCCGCCTGGCGTCCGGGCGGACTCAGGTGGTCTTCGGGACCGGGAACCCCCATGCGAAGATCATGTTTGTCGGCGAGGCCCCCGGCTTCTACGAAGACAAGCAAGGCATCCCCTTCGTCGGCGCGGCCGGGAAGCTGCTGAACGAGCTGCTGGAAGGGGCCGGCCTCTCCCGAGACGACGTCTACATCGCCAACGTGATCAAGTGCCGTCCGCCGGACAACCGCGACCCGATGACGGACGAGGTCGAGACCTGCAAGCCATTCCTACTTCAGCAGATCGAGCTGATCAAGCCGAAGGTCGTCTGTACGCTCGGCAACTTCGCCATGCAGACGCTGCTGGGTAAGAAGGTCGGCATCATGAAGGTGCGCGGGCAATCGTTTCAGGTCAAGGACTTCTTCGTCTTCCCCATGCTCCACCCCGCCGCTGCGTTGCATCAGGGCAACCTGAACGAGCCGCTCCGGGAAGACTTCCGCAAGCTCAAGGCCTTCCTGGACCGCCAGCAAGAGCCAGTCCCGCCGGTCGAACAGATGAACCTGTTCGGGTAATAAGGGGGTTGACAAGGCCTGCCTTCGTATCTATCTGTCAGGCATGAGCACCCAATCAACGCCGCGTCCATTAACCACGGACGAGAAGAAAGCCGCGGAGGCGGCATTCCGCAGGGACCCGTTTGATCCTAAGTGGTCCGACGCAGCCCGCGCCGTCTATGACGGTATTTTACAGACGATGGGAACCCGAGCCCCCATCCTCGAAGGAGCGATGGCCGAGACGGTTAACTCCCAGGCAGATGGGCACGCCCAACCGAAGACGCCGACCGAGGGTGAGACAGGAGCCTCGTCAAACCCTCAGGGTGAGGGCTCACAGACTCCGATCATGACCCGGGAAGAGGCCCTCCAGACCGGGTACTTGATCGACGTCACGCCCATCGCGCAGAGCGTAGGCCTGCCGGTGCCGGTCTGCTTCAGCAAGCCGCTCTGGGACTTCGTCATCACCGCCTCCCACACGCTGCCGGACGAACAGCACGAGTCACGCGTCCGGGATGTGCTCATAGCGCTCAGACTACGTCTCGCAACGATCCCTGTGGCCTCCCCGGCTATGGAATTTCCAGCGCTGCTCCCGTTCCCCCCGGAGCCGGTCCCGCAACTCTGTCCGCTCTATGCCATCGCGATGGGGGACCAAGCGGTCCCGTACTCCATCACCATCCTGCTGGCCAACGAAGTCTCGGCCGTCATCAGGCCGACAGGCAACTAACGCCCAGTCCTAGCGCGCGAGGATCTCCAGGATCTCGTCCATCGGGCGGATCGTGCCAAGGAGCGTCGGGCTCCCGAACTGCTTGTTGTGCCGGTTCTCCTTGACCCGCTCCAGGGCGATGATCAGGTTATTGAACTCGTCCAGCTTCGCCGTCTCGAAGTACGTGATGAAGTCGAGGTCGTCGAGCCCGCTGGCGTGGTACAGCTTGCGTTTGACCGTCTTCAGGTACGCGACCGTCGCCTCCGTGTGCTCTTTCATCATGGCGTTCCGGCTCTCCTGCGGCATCAGCCACCACTCCGCGTCCTTCCGAACCGGCACCACAATCGCGTACGGCTTGGGGCCTGGGTCCGGCGGCGTCTTCAGCGCCGTCTTGAGATCGTCAGGAAGACTCGGCACGTAGTTGGGCTTCTTAGTGATGCCGTTGAACGTGTACGTGTTCGCCAGGTACTTCCCGAGCCTCGTGCCCATCAGATCCACGAGGAAGTTCTGGTTGTGCAGCATCTCGGTCGAGTGTACCCGGACAAAGAAGTCGGCCTTCCCCATGAGCCCCCGCAGCAGATAGGTATCCGTGATGATGTTGTCGCCGTGCTTCTGAAACACCGCTTTGACCTCTGTCGCTGCGAAGGTACGCGCTGCCTTGTCCAGCTTCCACCAGCTGTCGTCCACCTTGAAGACCGCAAAGGTGCCGAAGACCCCTGGCTCGGTCAGGAGCTTTTCCCGATCCACCGCCGCGAAAGCCGGCTGCGCTGCGACCATGGCCATGAGACATCCTGCTATGAGTGCGTTCACTCTGTTCATCTCCCTGCCCTCCCCTTCTCCTCCTCGCCATCCACGGCTATCACACCCTCATATCCCCACCGCTCCGACCTCCGGCCAGAGCAAGGCGACGAGCTTGCCGATCCCGAACCCGACCCCGGCCGCGAGCGATCCGAGCAACATCACTTCCATCCCGCTTTTCAGCCACGGCTGCTTCGTCAGGACCGTCTTGCCCACGCCGATGATGAAGAGCGCCACAAGCGAGACGGCAACCGCCACCTTCAGGGCCATCAGGACATCTTCCATCACCAGGTACGGCAACAGCGGCGCGATTCCGCCCACGACGTAGGCCCCGGCCATCAAAAAGCCGACCGTCACGGGATTGTCGAAGGACTCCTCGAGGATCCCCAGCTCCTCCCGCATCATGAATCGCACCCACAGGGCCTTGTCCGAGGTGACGCGGTTGACGATCATCTCCACTTCGTCCTTCAGGAACCCAAGTTTGGTGAAGATGTCCCGGATCTCTTTGCGCTCCAGCTCGGGAACTTCCTCGATCTCACGCCGCTCCCGCTCCTTCTCGCTCTCGAAGAAATCGCGCTGGGACTTGCTCGCGAGGTACGCGCCGATGCCCATGGCCAGGGCGCCAGCCACGACGGACGCGATGCCCGCCAGCAGGACCACACGCGTCTGCATGAGCGCGCCCGTCGCGCCGGCGACGAAGCCGATCGTCGAGACCAGGCCGTCGTTCATCCCGAACATGACTTCGCGGATGAACCGGCCCTTCGGGGTATGCCAGTCTTCGGAATGGAGGGTCGAGAGCAGGTGCGGCGACGAGGGCACCGCGTTACTCTCCCGCCACCGTCATCTCAGCGATCTTCACCGTCGGACTGGCGATGCGCCCGCGAAACACGAGGTCGTTTCCGATCGCCTGGACGCCCATCCACATGTCTTTCAGGTTGCCCGCGATCGTGATCTCCTCGACCGGATACGCGAGCTCGCCGTTCTCGATCCAAAAGCCGACCGCGCCGCGTGAATAGTCGCCGGTCACCATGTTGATCCCAAACCCAATCAGCTCCGTGACATAGAGCCCGCGCTGGACCGAGCGGATGATCTCCTCGGGCGTGGCCGTGCCTGGCGCCAGGTAGAAGTTGGTTGCCCCGACCGAGGACGCCTCGCCGATGCTGCGCGACGCGTTGCCGGTCGAGGCGAGCCCCAGCTTACGGGCCGCGTAGGTGTCCAGCAGGTAGCTCTTGAGGACGCCCCGTTCCACGACGACGTTCTTACGCGTGGGGAGCCCCTCCCCATCGAACGGCTTGGAGCCCAGGTCTCCGGGCATGCGGCCGTCGTCGCAGACCGTGACCAAGTCGGGAGCGATGCGCTCCCCCAGTCGTCCGACGAGGTAGGATGTGCCCTTGTATATGGCGTAGCCGTTCACCGCGCTGCAGAGATTGCCCAGGAAGCTGCCGGCGATCTCCGGCTCGAAGACCACCGGCACGCGACAGGTGGCGATCTTGCGCGCGCCCAGCCGGCGGACGGTCCGCCGGCCGGCCTCCTGCCCGACGGCCTCCGGCGAGTCCAGCCGGTTCAACTTCCGGCCGACGGCGTACCAGTAATCGCGCTGCATCAGGCCGTTCTGCACAGCGATCGGCGCGACGGCGCACGAGAAACTGGAGCCCTGATATTCCCCGAAGAAGCCGTGGCTGTTCGCGAAGACCGTGCGACCGCCGAACGCGCTGAAATCCGCTCCCTCGGAGTTGGTCAACCGGGAATCCACCGCCAGCGCCGCCTTCTCGGCGCGGGTGGCCAGCTCGATCATCCCGTCCATCGGCACCGTCTGGCTGTCGTAGAGGTCGAGATCCGGCCACTCTTTCGCCAGGGCAGCCGGATCGGGCAGGCTGGCGCAGGGGTCTTCCACGACCGCCTGGGCCAAGGCGCATGTCGTCTCGACCAACTCGCCCAGCGAAGACGGGGATAAGTCCGACGTGGAGGCTCCCGCCGAGCGCTGGCCGAAATACACGCGCAGGCCGAGCCGCTTCTCCTGCGCCTTCGAGAGCTTGTCCACGGCTGACAGGCGCACCTGCACCGAGGCGGAGTCCCCCTCGACGGCCACAACATCTGCCGCGGTCGCGCCCTTCCGTTTCGCCTGGGCAAGCAACTCAGACGTCAGGTTCTGGTCAATGCGCCTGCTCGTCATGCCTGCGTGCCTCCAACGGTAATCTCATCGACCCTGATCGTCGGCAGGCCCACCCCGACCGGCACGGACTGCCCGTCCTTCCCGCAAGTGCCGATCCCCTCGTCCAACTTCAGATCGTTGCCCACCATCGACACCTTCTTGAGGATCTCCGGCCCGCTGCCGATCAGCGTCGCGCCTTTCACCGGCGTCGTCACCCGGCCATCCTCGATCAGGTAGGCCTCGCTGGCCGAGAAGACGAACTTGCCGTTGGTGATGTCCACCTGCCCGCCGCCGAAATACACCGCGTAGAGCCCGCGCTTGACCGAACGGATGATCTCCTCGGGCGTGGACTCGCCCGGCAGCATGAAGGTATTGGTCATGCGCGGCATCGGGATGCACTGAAAGCTTTCCCGCCGCCCGTTGCCGGTCAGCGGGATGCCCATGAGCCGTGCATTGAGCTTGTCCGTCATGTACCCCCTCAGGATCCCCTTCTCGATCAGCACCGTCCGGCTCGTCGGCGTGCCCTCGTCATCCACATTCAGCGAACCCCGGCGGAACGGCAGTGTCCCGTCGTCCACGATGGTGCACAACTCGGAGGCGACCACCTGGTCCATGCGGTCCGTGAAGGCGGAGGTCTTCTTGCGGTTGAAGTCGGCCTCCAACCCGTGGCCTATCGCCTCATGGAGCAGGATACCCGGCCAACCCGAACCGAGCACCACCACCATGGGCCCGGCCGGCGCGTCCACCGCCTTCAGGTTCAGCACGGCCTGGCGGGCCGCCTCTTTCGCGTAGCGCTCCCAACGGTTATCTTCCAGGAAGAACGTGTACTCCCCGCGGCCGCCGCCCCCGAAGCTCCCCGCCTGTCGCTGCCCGTGCTCCTCAGCGATGCAGGTCACCTGCAAGCGGGACAAGGGCTGCACGTCCCCGACCAACTCGCCTTCTGAATTGGCGATCAGGACGATCTTGTACTCCGTCGTGAAAGAGGCCATGACGTTCTTGATCCGCGGATCGTAAGCGCGCGCGACCTTGTCAATCCGCTCCAGGAGCGCGACCTTTTCCGGCGTCGCGACTTCCGTGGCCGGCACGAGCACCGGGTAGAGGTCTCGGCCGGGCCGCCCCACCCGGATCGCCGGCACAAAGCCGGCGCCCGCTGGCGAGCGGGCGATGTAGCGGGCCGTGTCGGCGGCCTGTTCCAACTGTCTCAGCGTGATCTCATCCGAGTAGGCGTAGCCGGTCTTCTCGCCAGCCGTCGCCCGCACTCCGACCCCCTGGGAGACGCTCTTCGAGGCGCGCTTCACCAGGCTCTCCTCCATCGAGATGGATTCGTCCACGGTGTGCTCGAAATAGAGGTCCGCGTAGTCCACGTCGCGGACCTTGACCCGCCCCATCGCGGCGAGGAGCTCGCGGTCGGTCACCCCGAACCGCTCCAGGTAGAACTTCTCAGACTGTTTTGACTCCGCCATGGGGTTCCTTTCAGGTCGGCTTACAGCTTTTTCCGCTTGCGCATCTCTTCTTCGAAAGTCTTGCGGTGCAGTGTTTCCCATTCCGGCGAGCCCTCCGCCAGCGGACGGGAATAGGAGGCCAGGCGCCGGCGGACGAGGGCGTCCACCTCGTCGCTCACACGAAGTTCGGCCGCCAAGATACGCTTGATCTCGCGCAAGACCGCCACCTCCTCCACCTTGAGCCGCGCGTTGGCGGGGTTCTTGACGTGGTTCAGGATCAGGTGCGAGAGGTGCGTCACCTTCTCGTCGCTCAGGATCATCAGAGGATCGCCCCTTTCTCCTTCACGAGCTGCTTCTTGATCATCTGGAAGAGCTGCTGCTCGTTCAGCTTGCCCCGCGCGATCTCGGACTCGTACTGGCGCATCAATTCCTTGGCCTCCGCGCTGATGCGGTCCTCCACGCTCAGCTCGTCGATGATCACCCGCTCCAGCGACACGGTCAGAACCCGGCGGTCCGCAACCGGCTGGATCATCCCGCCGGCCACAAGCTTTTCGACCAGTTGGCCGGCCAGGGCAGCAATGCGCTCAGGGGAGAGCTTCACGCCGCCTTCTCCATCTTGATCTTGGTGGCGTTCATGACCGTCCGCAGCACGGTGGCATCGCCTTTCACTTTGCCGATCAGGTTCACCCGGTCGGCGGGCGCCGGGTCAGGCCCAGTGCTGACCGGCGTGCGGCCGAAGAAGATCGCCACGGCCCCGCCGTTGCCCCAGTACGCGATGTCCCCTACAGCCACCTTCAACGTGGCCGTCTCCCGGTGATCCTTGATGAACGGGATCTTGAAATAGAACTCCTCGCCCCAGCTATGCAGGTCCGTTTCGACGGGCAGCAGCTCGTAGACGGCTCTCGCCGTGCGGGTGGGCTTGAGCTCCGCATCGAGCGTCACCCCACCCACCGTGATCTTGACCGGCAGCGCTTCGTTGCTCATCCTTCACCTTCGCAGCATTTAGTTAACTTGTTTTCCCGCCAAAAGCAAGGCTAGAATACCCTATGATTCATCGTTCCAGCATCCCCTTGACCGGAGCGCTTGCGCTCGCCGCCTGCCTGGGGCTGCTCCTGCCCGATCCCGCGGCCGCCGAAACGTACCAGTGGACCGACAAAGACGGGACCGTGGGATTTACAGACAGCCTGGAGAAGGTGCCTCCGCAGTATCGGCAATCCGCGAAACGTTTGGAGGAAATCAAAGAGTCAACGAAATCGTTCCAAAGAGTTCCCACGCCGCCCAGTCGGAGCACCACAATGCCGTCTGCGCCGACCGACCAGGGCGACCCCTCCGCTGTTTTGCGACAACGCATGACGGCAGCCCGCGCCGAACTGGAAGAGCTGAAAAAGCAACGCCAAGGGGTTCAAAAAGAGTATGACACCCTGCGGGCCGAATTTTACGTGCGGTCATTCGCTGATCCTGAGAAAGACGCCAAGCTCAGGGCCAAACTGGCCGAGCTAGACGAGAAAATCAAGAAGAAGGAAAACGACATCAACACCGCCATCCCCGACGAGGCCCGCCGGGCAGGCGTGCCCCTCGGTGCTCTCTCTCAGTGACCCCAGGACGACTGCTCCTTCTCTTTGTCCTCCTCGTTGCCCTGCTCCTCTCGCTCAGCAATTCCCTCGCGCTCTACGTGGACTGGCTCTGGTTTGGCGAGGTCGGTTACCTGGCCGTCTTCATGACCATCTTGTTGACTCAGGCATCGGTCGGCGGGCTGTTCGGCGCGGTCTTCTTCCTCGTGTTCTTCGCCAACGTGTACCTGGCCGGACGGCACCAGCCGACCCGCTACTGGGGCACAGTGGACACCCTCGTGCTGCTCCGCTTTGCGGAGCCGCTCCGGAGCCACCTGGGTCGCACCGTCGGCGGCGTGGCTGGCGTTCTGGCCTTGATCGCCGCCCTCGGGAGCGCGACCCACTGGGAGGACTACCTCCTGTTTCGCCAGGCCATCCCCTTCGGCCAGACCGACCCGCTCTTCGGCAAGGACCTGGGGTTCTACATCTTCGCGTTGCCGTTCCTGACGTACCTCCAGGAATGGCTGGTCGGCCTTTTGCTGTTCACCACTGTCGGAGCAGCAGCCCTCTATTTTCTCACGCACGGGATTGTGATCGGGCCACGCACCGTGCACGTGGAGCGGCAGGCGCGTCTCCATCTGGGCCTCCTGGCGACAGTGCTGATCGGTGTGAAAGCCTGGGGGTACCAGCTTGACGCCTACGAACTGCTCTACTCGCGCCGCGGCGTCGTCTTCGGCGCAGTCTATGCCGACATCCATGCCGCGCTGCCCATCTTACAAGCACTCATCGTGCTCTGCGCGCTCACCGCGCTGGCCTGCCTGCTCTTCGCCCTCCTGGCGATCTGGCGCCCGGCCATCCTGCTCGGCGGACTGACGCTCGTGGTCGCGACGGTCGGCCTCTCGCTTTATCCCGAGTTTGTGCACCGCTTCCAGGTCGTGCCGAACGAGAGCATGATGGAGCGGCCGTACATCGCGCAGAACATCCGCCTCACGCGGCTGGCCTTCGGCCTGACCGACGTCCAGGAGGAGGTGTTCCCCGCCGAGCGCGAGCTGACCGCGGCCGACCTGGTCCGCAACGACCTGACGATCAAGAACGTGCGGCTCTGGGACCACCTGCCCCTGCTCGCCACCTACCGGCAGCTCCAGCAGATCCGGACCTACTACGATTTCGTGGACGTGGACAACGACCGGTACGTGGTCAACGGCGAGTACCGCCAGGTCATGCTCTCGCCGCGCGAGCTGTCCTACAAGAACCTCCCAAGCCGGATCTGGATCAACGAACACTTCACGTACACGCACGGCTACGGGGTGACGCTCGGCCCGGTCAACCGCATCTCGGCCGAAGGGCTGCCGGAGTTCTTCATCCAGAACATCCCCCCGATCTCGACCATTGACCTCAAGGTGACGCGCCCGGAGATCTACTACGGCGAGATTCCCAACGAGTACGTCTTCGTGCGGACCAAGGCCGAGGAGTTCGATTACCCCTCGGGCGAGAAGAACGTGCCAGCGACCTACACCGGCCGCGGGGGCGTGACGGGACTCTCGTTCTCCCGTAAGCTCGTGTTTGCGGCCTACTTCGGCAGCTTGAAGATCCTGCTCTCCAACGACATTATGCCCGAGTCCCGGATTCTGTACCACCGGCACATCCGCGAGCGGGTCGCCAAGGTCGCGCCGTTCCTCCGCCTCGACCAGGACCCGTACCTGGTGATCACGCAGGGCGGACGGCTGGTGTGGCTCGTGGACGGCTACACGATCAGCGACCGGATGCCCTATGCCCAGCCGTTCGGCCGGGTCGGCAACTACATCCGCAACTCGGTGAAGGCGACGGTGGACGCCTACGACGGCTCCGTGGACCTCTACGTCAGCGATCCCCAGGACCCGCTGATCCAGGCCTACCAGCGGATCTTCCCCGGGCTGCTGAAGCCGCTCGAGCAGATGCCCAGCGACCTCAGGGCGCACCTGCGCTACCCTCAAGATTTGTTCACCATCCAGTCCCATGTCTACGCCACGTACCACATGCAGGACCCGCAGATCTTCTACAACAAGGAAGATCTCTGGAGCATTCCGAAGAAGCAGGACAAGGATATGGAGCCGTACTACACGATCATGAAGCTGCCCAAGGGCAGCAACGCCAAGGAGACGCCGAAGGAAGAGTTCATCCTGCTGATCCCCTTCACGCCGGCCAAGCGGGACAACATGGCCGCGTGGCTCGCGGCCCGCTCCGACGTGCCGCATTACGGCAAGCTGATCGTCTACCTGTTCCCGAAGCAGAAGCTCGTCTACGGCCCGCGGCAGGTCGACGCCCGGATCGATCAAGACTCTGCTATCTCGCAGCAACTGACCCTCTGGAGCCAGCGCGGCTCCCAAGCGATCCGCGGGAGCCTCCTCGCGATTCCGATCGAGGATGCGCTCCTGTATGTCCAGCCGCTCTATCTCTCGGCGTCGGAAGGGGCGCTGCCGGAACTGCGACGCGTCATCGTCGCCTATGGCAACCAACTGCGGATGGACACCAATCTCGAAGCGGCGTTGGAGGGCATCTTCGGCGGCGGCGCCACGCCATCAGGCAAGCAGGGCGCCGTGGCGAAAGCAGCGCCGGTTCCGGCGTCAAGCTCGACAAGCACGCTGGGTCCGTCCCCGCCTGCGGTCCTCGCCAAACAGGCGCTCGAGCACTTCAACCGCGCCCAGGCTGCCCTCCGTGACCAGGACTGGACCCGCTACGGCGAGGAACTCAAAAAGATGCGCGCGGTGTTGGAGGAACTAGCGAAGAAGTGATGAAAAAGGTGCCTGTCCCCTTTTCTACTCACGAGCCATTAACCGGCCCCTACGGTGGTGGTATAAAACACACACCATTCGGCGGCTGATTACCCTTTTGGGGCTGGATGTTGCCACTGACCAGGGTGTCAAAGGCAAAATAAAAGAGAGAGTCATTCGAGAGCTCGATCCCGAAAAAATCGCCTGTGCCGGATTGGCCTTCGCCGTTGTCCGTCACCCGGACGCAGTAGGTAACTGTGGGATGATTGGGGTCGTTGGTCTCGGCTCTTCCAGCAAACTCACGGGTTGTCGCGTCGAAGGAGACATACCCGATGACTTCCGTCCCGTGCACGCGAAAGGGAGTGGGCGCCGAGGCCGGGGCTAGCCCGCTGCCATGGTCGACGTACTCCAGGTGCCCCCAGAAAGCCCCGTTCTTGCACCCGCCAGCTACGCCAAAGTTCCCGTGGGCGCCGTTGGGGAAGACGATGAAGCCGCCCCCGGTCACGAAGTCGCTCGGTTCGCAATCCAGCGCGCTGGCGGAGTCAGCGGTCACTAGCGGTACTGCTCCTGCCATGAATACTGCTGCCATTAAAGTGAAGAGGATTGGTGTTCTGGTCTCCAAGCGCATGGTGACGCCTCCCTTCGTCGTTAGAAGATGCCCGCCTTCGCCGACGCGATGACCACGTCCGCCACGCCGTCAACGACGACATGAAGCGCATTCACAACGCTCGCGCCTACCGACGAGATCTGTTCGTCGATCACCACCCGGCCTCCAGGAATTGCGATCGTCTGGTTCGGCGAGCCGGTCGGGAGGATGGGAATCCCGTTGATCGAAAGCCCGGTGATGTCCGTGCGGCCGGTGCCGGCGCTGCCCAACACCGCCAGCGCCCTCGCCATCACGGAGTCGGCCGAGATGCCGGTTCCAGCAACGGTCAGTGCCAGGCTCCCCAGCGAGGCCTCAGAGGCCACCTGATCGGGCCAGCCGATGGTGACGGCATGGAGGGCTTCCCCTGTGAGCAGGGAGGGAACAGCGCCTGTGACGAGAGACGCCTCTCGTGCGTCACGCGTTCCGCCGAGAGTTCCGGTGTCAGAGAGCGCGGTCGTCGTTCCGAGCCCGAGCGCGCCGAACACGGTGGCCTGCACTGCACTGGCCTGGCCCGTGACGGTTTGGGCTTCGCTGGATCCCGGCCACGCCAGAAGACTAACCAGAACTCCAGTAAGCATCAGCAGCTTCCAGTCGTGTGATGTTATAGGGTCCATACGAACCTCCTCTGTGTGTGGCTCACAATTCAGGCCTGGAGCTACGTTAAGACAGCCCCCATCTTTCACTGAAATACATCAAACCTTAATCAGGTAATTCATGGATTCATGTTGGCTGAAACGCCTGGTTTTAGGAGGGCAGATTTCCTGTGAAAGACTACTGCTGAAGTTATATGAAGTTATTGCAATTCAAATGGAAGCTTCAAATACGATTGAGGAAATACCCGTTAAAAGGGTCAGCGCCAGCAGTGCGGGCGGAAGGAGGCTGGTTAGCGGTTAAGAAGGGACTCAGACTATGCGTCGACGATCGAGATCTCGCCCCGCTCCAAGGATTCTAGGGCATAGACGACCACCGGTTGAACCTTTCCCTTGACCTTGACTGGAGGCAATTTGCGCAAGCTCACGTGACCCAGATGTCCACGGTTGTCATCACTTTCCTCTTTCCCGAGCAGATCCCTCAGGCGCGCGGCCGTCTCCTCACTGACGACAAGGGAACACCCAAACTCCCGTGTCAGCTCCTGGACGCGGGACGTGAGGTTCACATGGTCCCCGATCATCGTATAGTCCATTTTCTTGCCTTCAGCACCGATATTCCCCACCACAACCTCGCCGGTATGGATCCCGATCCCAGCCTTGAAGGGAACCCGCCCCCCGGCCTTCCACTTCTCCTGCAACTCGGCTAGCTGCTTCTGCATGTGAAGGGCGCACTTGACCGCGAGCTCGACATGGTCGGGCTGGACGAGCGGGGCCCCCCAGTAGACGACGATCCCATCGCCGACAAACTTATCCAGGGTGCCATCCCACTGGAAGACCACCTCCGTCATTGCCCCAAGGTACTCGTTGAGTTGAGTGACCACCTCCTCGGGCGAATGCTTCTCGGTAAAGCTCGTGAATCCGAACAAGTCCGCGAACAGCATGGTCAGTTCTTTGCGCTGACCTCCCAGCGTCGCCTTGCTGGGATCCTTGATCATTTCTTCGACGATCCGGGGACTCACATAACTAGAGAAGATTCTCCGGATCTCTTTGGCCTGCTTCTCGTGGGTCTCCTTGGCGATGCGTTCTTGCTGAGCAAACTCCCCCATCGCCCCGTAATACGCCGTCATCGCGAGAAAAAACGGCACGCGCAACAGGATCGTGCCGAGGTGTTCGGACACCTGCTCGTGCAGCAGCGTCAGTCTTCCGAATTCCACGGCACCGTACGCGACGCACATCACGGATGCCAGAACCACCGCCCGTTTGAGATTGCCTGCTGCTCCCGCGATCATGATAATTCCGAAGTACACCACGTACAGGCTTGTGTCACTGATCCCGGTCGCATAGAGGGTGACCGGTACGAGCAGAGAGTCAATGACGACGAGGCTGGTCAAGACGGCAGGCCAGGGGAGGATCCGGGGAAGTCCATAAAGAAGAAGCAGGTTCCCTCCCACTAAGACCAACGCAAAGGCCTCTGCTTGACCGGTTGTGAGAGTGGAGTGGCTACTTGCGAGCACGTGGGCGGCCAGCACGATCACCACGAGCCACTGCAAGACCGGAATCGGTTTGCGGTAATTCTCCCACAAGTCGGTCATGGAAACTCCTTGGGAATCCAAAGAGTATACGCCGAAGGGACAGAAAAATCGACGAGGCGCGGGTGGCGCCGAGCGGGACCCTGGCGGAGCGCAGCGACTTGCTTGCCCTTGGCGGAGCGAGCACGTCAGGGTGGCTCGGCGGCAGGACCCGCTCTGAAGGCGATTATTTCTGCTTGAGCATTTCGGTGGCGGTGGAGCGGATCGTCGGCGTAATCTTCTCGCCGCCGAGCATGCGCGCCACTTCTTCCACCCGGCCCGCCTTGTCCAGCAACGCCACCTGCGTCACCGTCCGTCCGTCCTTCGTCACCTTGGTGACCGCGAAGTGCCGCCGCGCCTGCGCCGCGATCGGCGCGAGATGCGTGATGCAGAAGACCTGGTGCCCGTGCTGGCTCAGATGCCGGAGCCGCTTCCCCACCACCTCGGAGGCCGCCCCGCCGATGCCAGCATCCACCTCATCGAAGACCAGGACCGGCACGCGGTCCTGCTCGGCCAGCCCCGTCTTCATGGCCAGCATCACGCGCGACAACTCCCCGCCCGACGCGATCCGGGCCAGCGGCTGCGGGCCTTCGCCCAGATTGGAGGAGAACAGGAACTCCACGCGGTCGCTGCCGGTGGCCGTCAGCTTCAGCCCACCTGAATCGGACTCCTGCTCGACCGCGATGCAGACCCGGGCATGAGCCATCCGTAGGTCCTTCAGCTCGCGCTCCAATCGCTTCTCCAGGTCGCTCGCTGTCTTCGTCCGCTTGCGGGAGAGGGCCTGCGCCAGCTTCGCGACTTTCTCATGAGCGTCAGCGACCTGAACGGAAAGCTCCTTGAGATCCGCCTCGCCAGTCTCTAGCTCGCGCAGTTGCTGCTGCGCCTGTTCGCCGCGTCGGACGACCTCCTCGAGCGAACCTCCGTACTTCTTCACGAGCCGTCGGATAAGGTCCAACCGCTCCTCCACTTTCTCCAGCTTGTCAGGATCGAACTCCAAGCGGTCCCGATAGGCGCGCAGGCGCTGGGCGAGGTCCGTCAACTGCGCCAAAGCTTCCGCGAAGCGGTCACGGTCTTCCACCAGCTCCGCATCGATTGCGGCCAATTCTTTCAGGGAACCGGTCAGTGAACCTAAGCCTTGCAGGATCGAGGGATCCTCTTCGTAGAGCGGCCCATACGTGGCCTGCACCAGCTCAGCCAAACGCCTCCCCTGAGACCGCAGCAGCTTCTCGCGCTCCAGCTCTCGATCCTCGCCAGGCCGGAGGTTCGCGGTGGTGATCTCCTCGACCTGATAGCGCAGCAGGTCTTCGCGCGCCCGCCGATCCGCCAGCGTGTCCCGGCGCTCGGTCAGGCGCGCCTCGAGCTCCCGCCACCGCGCAAACGCCGCCTCGTAAGCCACGCGTGCGTCGGCAAGCCCGCCGAACTCGTCGAGCAGGTCCAGTTGCACCGTCGGTCGGAAGAGGGACTGGTGATCGTGCTGGCCGTGGATGTCCACGAGGAGTCCACGGAGAGCTTGGAGGACGCCGAGCGGGGCCGGCCGGCCATTGACATGGATACGGTGCCGCCCCGCGCGCGAGAGGATGCGGCGGAGAATCACCTCGGTTGCGCCGCGCTCCAGAAGATCCTGCTCGTGCAGGAGCTGTGCGACGGGACTGGCTTCCTTGAGGGAGAAGACCCCCGAGACTTCGGCTTCCTCAGCGCCCGATCGGATCAGATCAGCCGAGGCGCGCCCCCCTACCAGGAGGTCCACCGCATCCACGAGGATGGACTTTCCGGCGCCCGTCTCGCCGGTGAAGACCGTGAAGCCGTCCGCAAACTCCAGCTCGATCGCATCGATGATGGCGAAGTTGCAGATGCGGAGTTCTGTCAGCACACAGCTTAGACAGTGGTTGAGAGGAGTTTGTCTATTGCCTCCTTCAGGATCCGTTTCGGCACGGCCCCGATGACCTTTTCGACCGGCTGGCCGCCCTTGAAGAAGAGCAGGGTGGGAATGCTCATGATGCCGTATTTGCCCGCGATGTCCGGGTTCTCATCCGTGTTGAGCTTCAAGACTTTTATTTTACCGTCGTATTCCTTCGCCAGCTCCTCGACGATGGGCGCGACCATCTGGCACGGCCCGCACCACACGGCCCAGAAGTCCACCAGCACCAGGCCATCGGCTTTGCCCACCTCGGTGTCCCAAGTCGTTGAGCTCACTGCTATTGCCTTCCCCACGCTAAGTCCTCCACAATTAGAAATGTTCATTTCATCGCTACGCGATTCCGTAGCCTACCGTACCGGTCACGAAGCTGTCAACGAACGACTCGGCTACATCCGCTCCGGTCCCGGCAGGGCGCGGCGCTTGCCTTGCGAGAGGACCTGGAGGTAGTCGATCAGATCGTCGAGGTCGGCGGGGCTGAGGCCGGTCCAGCGCGGCATCTCTTCATGGAGCGTATTGCCCGCCGGGTCGATGCCGGCGACGATGGCCGCCTTGATCGTCTCCCGGTTGAAGGGGGAATGGCGGCGGGCCATGAACGCGTGCTCGTGCCCGTTGGGGTCTGTCAAAGCCCCGTAGGTGATGTCGGGTGCCGGGATGCCGTGCATCATGCCTCCGCGCCCATCGGGGCCATGGCACATGGCGCACCCCACCCCTTCCATGCCGTGGCTGTTCTCCACGACCCGCCCAGCCGAGGTGGTGCCGTGCAGGAAGATCCGCCGGCCATTGTCGGTATGGGACAGGGGCGTCGGAGTGCCCGCACTGGCCAGGGCGACTCCGAAGAGGCTCACCGACGCCATTGCCCATGCCAGGCGCGCACGCATACGCGATTATGCGGACTGCGCCCGATGGCTTGTCAAGAGCGTCGCGGAAGAAGCTCCGCCCTTCAAAAAGGTCTGGCGGATGGAGGAGGCGGAGACACCTCGCGGAGCTTTTGGATATCGAGCCCCAGGCGCTGGAAGAGCCTTTGATAGACGGCATTGAACGGCGAATCCGTGGAGCCCACTCCGCCCAACGTGAAGAGGAAAGCAAATTCCGTCTGAGCCGGCGCCACACCAGGAATCTGCCCTCGCTCGATCAGCAGCACCCCGACTCCCCAGCAGCGACTCGGATTCACATAGTATAACCCATAGTCAACCTCCGGAAATCTTCCCGTCTGCGCGTCATAGTAGCCTCGGAGCACGGCGTAGAGGTTGAACGGCAGCGCTGTTCCTACCTCCGCAGTATAGAAGTGCGTCTTCTCCGACTGAATCAGCACATCATTGAGCGTCAGGGGATTGAAGAGATCCCCTCGGACAGGGACCGGGCCGGCCCTCGTAAAGCGCTGGCCCAAGGAGAGGAAGTATCCGTTTCGCAACTCGAAGTTCAGGTCGGTATTGAGGACCGAGACCGCGGACTCCGAGTGATTGTAAAAGGTGTCCACATCCAGGGATGCCGGGATGGGTTGAAGCGTCCTCAGAATCAGCTCTCCTCGGAGGTCGGAGAAGGGCTTTCCTGTCGGCGAGGACGCCAGATGCTGGCTTTGGGTCAGCCTGAGATAGCCGAATTCCAGGTATCGCATGGTATCGCCGGCTGAGACCATCGTCGACAACCGATTGGTCAGTTCGTATGTGAGGAGGTTCTTCGGCGTCAATCGATCGACGTCGTTGAAGACCGGGAGATCCGCCTGCCTTGTCGGGGTCAGGTATTCATAAATGACGGCCGGCTCGATCTTGTGGGTGATCCCCACACCGCCTTCTTGCGCAAAACGACGCACCAGCCGGGTATCCACCGAGTTGCTGAAGTACAGCGCTTCCCGCGAAGTCGGCCGGTCGGACTGAAGAAGGCTCCGATTGTAGGCGGTTTCGCGGAAGCCCACCAACGGCGTCATGGTGACGTAGCGGTCCCATGGCAGGGAGGCCCACAACCTTGGGAAAAGATCTGTGCGGAGGGCGCCGGTCCCCTGCAAGCGAGCGAAGTCGTCGAAGGTGGCATCCAGCCCGGCGTAAACTGGAAGCCCCCCCACACGCCACGGCGTAAGGCTGTACCCGATCTCTGGCAGGGTCTGCACCACCGCCTTGTCTGACAGATTGGTCAAGTTCTGCGAGTAGCGCGCCAACCCATACAACACCTGGTTGTCCCAACGATTGCTCAAAAAGGCATTGGATTCCTGGTACGTCGCCACCCGTTGGAGCACGTCCTCGCTCAGGACGAAAAGGTTGGCGCGCTGGTTGACGTAATTGATATTAACCCTCCCCTGCAGATCGTCGGAAAACTTCGACGTGTGTTTGTAAATGACGTCCCAGCGTGTGGTCTGGTCTGGGACATCACGGAAGTACTGGGTCCAGAAATAGCCGTCAGAGTTCCTCGAAAGTTTATACCGATATTCCAGCGTGCCGCCTGTCCCGAGCTTGCCGCGCTCGTCGAGCGTGATGGTCGCGTCCTGGCTTGGACTGATGTTCCAAAAGAAAGCCTCCCGCACCTTGAAGCCTTGCACACTGCTGGAACCTATGACGGGTATGAGGAAACCGGTCGCCCGCTCCCGCTTGGCGGGAAAGAGGACGGCCGGCAGGTACATGACCGGCACGTCCAAGATGCAAAACTGAACGTTCCGCGCGTACAGGTACCCTTCCACTTCCAGCTCGGCCTTCTCTGCTTTGAACTGCCAGGGAGTCCGTTCCCCCTCCAGCACGCTGCAGGTCGTAAACGAGGCGTCTTCCAGCCGGTATTGCTCCTCGGACAGGCGCTCCATAACCTGCGCGTCCACCGTGAAGTTGCCTTCCAGAACGAAGAGCCGGCCGTGGAAGATCACGCCCTTCGTGGTATTGAAGTTGAAATCGAGACGCTCGCCGTGGATGTCGTGAACGCCGTCGTTGAGGTGCACCCGTCCCACCGCCGTCACCTGCCCAGTGGCCACGTTCAGCGTCGCTTCGTCGGCCTCTAGGCGATAGGGGCCCTGCACGACGACCACGGATCCCTTGCCGTGGTAGGTCTGCGTCTCCTTGCTATAGACGAGCGTGTCGGCCTGGATGTGGATGGGACGGGCCGAGGATGATGGCCCCTCCGCCAGGGCTGGTGTGGCTTCCAATAAGAACAGGAGGACTGTCAGGGGGACAACCAGCCGGCGGCTCAGCAGCCCCATTAGCCGCGGAGTCCGGACACGGTCGTCCCTTCGAGCATGGCCTTGGCCTCACCGGCTACCAGCAAGGACCCGGTGACGCAGATGGTATCGTCCTCTCCGGCGAGCGCCCGCGCGCACGCCAGGGCTTCCCCTACCGTCGGCTTGACGGTGATGGGCACCCCCAGGTCCGCCGCATCCCCTGCCAGCTCTTCGGGCGCGGCGGCGCGGGGGTGGGACGCACGTGTGAGAATGAGCTGGCTCGCGCCTGGGACGGCGGTCAGGACAGTCAGGACTCTCCGCCGATCCTTGTCCCGCATCATCCCGACCACTAGGATGAGCCGTCCGATGGCCGGCTCGCCTCGACGGGCCCACAAGGTTCTCAGATACTCAGCCAGCGCTTCGGCGGCGTGAGGATTGTGCGCCCCATCAAGCCAGATGTCCGGCCGTCGTCCGACCAACTCCAACCGCCCGGGCCAGCGCACCGCGCGCAATCCGTCCCGCAGCGCGCGCTCGGATACTCGCACCCCCCGCTGGGCGGCCATCTCCAAGGCGGCCAGCGCACACGCGGCGTTGTCCAACTGATGGCGACCCGGAAGAGGGCATGCCAGCCCCTCTTCGCGCCACCGCAGCCCGCGATAGGCAAAACACTCCGGTCCCTCGCCAGTCGCGTGGAAGTCCTGGCCGAGCACGACGCAGGCGGCCCGTCGCTGCGCCGCCGCGGCGCGGATTACAGACAAGGGCCCCTCGTCCATCCGGCCCACGACGATGGGCGTCCCGTGCTTGATGATCCCGGCCTTCTCGAACGCGATGTCTTCGAGCGTGTTTCCCAAGTACTCCTGGTGGTCAAGCCCGATCGTGGTGATGAGCGAGACACGCGGGGCGATCACATTGGTAGCATCGAAGCGTCCCCCCAGACCGACTTCCACCACCGCATGCTCGACCCGCATCTCGGCGAAGTAGGCGAACGCCACGACGGTCGTCGCCTCAAAGAACGTCGGCGTTTCCGTCAGATGGGCCTCGGAGGCCACTCGCACCCGTTCGGTGAGCTCTCCGATCCATTCGGAAGGGATGGCGTGGCCGTTGATCTGAATGCGCTCCGAGAAATCCACGAGATGGGGGGAGGTGTAGAGGCCGACGCGATAGCCCTGGCTCGCCAGCATGGCGGCCAGCATGGCGGCCGTGGATCCCTTGCCGTTCGTCCCGCCCACATGAATCGCGGGGAATGCGCGATGCGGGTCGCCCAACGCACGCAACAGCGCCAGGGTACGGCCGAGGCCCGGCTTGATCCCGTGACGTTGGAGGCCATACAGGAAGGCGATGCTGCGCTCGATGCCTCCATCCATACGGCCTCCGCGAAGGACTAAAAATACTCCACGAGGCTGGAGACAGTCTCCTTGAGGCGCTTGCGGGGCACGATCAAATCGATCATGCCGTGTTCCAGCAGGAACTCCGCTCGCTGAAACTCCGGCGGGAGCTGTTGCTTGATAGTCTGCTGGATGACGCGCGGGCCGGCGAACCCGATGAGGGCCTTAGGCTCGGCCAGGATGACGTCCGCCAGCATCGCGAAGCTGGCCGTCACGCCACCGAAGGTCGGGTCGGCGAGGATGGAGAAATACGGGAGGCGTGCCTCGGCGAGGCGGCCGATGGTAGCCGCGGTCTTGGCCATCTGCATCAGTGAGAGAATTCCCTCCTGCATCCGCGCCCCACCCGACGTGGTCACCAGCACCAAGGGGATGCGCTCGCGCAAGGCGCCCTCGGCGGCGTGGACCACCTTCTCGCCCACCACCGAGCCCATGCTGCCGCCCATGAACCCGAAGTGAAACACGCCCAGCACCACCCGGGCGCCGTTGATCCGCCCCTCCCCAATCACGATGGCGTCCTTCTTGCCGGTACTCTGCTGGGCCGCCTGCAGGCGCTCGCTGTAGCGCTGGGTGTCCTTGAAATGCAGCGGGTCCGTCGGCTCCAGCCCGGCAGACCACTCGCGGAAGGTACCCAGGTCCAGCAGCAGGTCGATCCGTTCCTCAACGGAGATGGGAAAATGGTACTCACACTTCGGGCAAACCCTGGCGCTCCGCTCCACCTCCTTGCGATACACGATCGCGCGGCAGTGGTTGCACTTGAGCCAGAGGCCCTCGGGAACCTTGACCTTCTTGCGGTCCTGATCCTCCGGGGCTGAGCGCTCTTTCTTGAACCACGCCATGGCGGGGTTGGCCGGATGCCCGCTCAGATGCGGACGACCTGGTCCTCTTCGAGCACGTGCAGGTTGGGCAGGTTCAGCCGTTTCAGTTCGGCCGCGATGACATGCCGGTACGACGGTTTAATGTGGTAGATGTACACCGGCAGATCCGGCCGCCCCAGCTTGGCGAACTCGCGGGCGAACATATCCGGGGTCAGGTGGCCGCTGAACTTGGCCAGGTCGCGGAAGTCGTTCGGGAAGGAGGTCTCGATGAACGCAGCCTTGAGCCGCGGCTCCTTGGCCGCCACTTCCCAGATGCGTCGCGTCTCGGAGGTATCCCCGCTGTAGAGGAGGGCGGAATCCCCTTGGCGGACGATGAACCCGGCGGTCGGCACGATGTGATTGACCCGGACGGCCGTCACTTCCAAATTGTCAGCGGTAAACACCTTCTCTTCGTCGAACGCGTGGTACGCCAGCGGCGCCGAGTTCACTGTGGGAAGGCGCGTGAAGTCCGGATACACGACGTCATTGAAGATGTGGCGGCGCAAGCTGTCGAGCACTTCGGAGAGCGCGTGGATCTTCACCGGTCCGTCCTGGACCCGCCCGGCCAAGTTGTCGGCCAGCAGCGGGAGGCCTTTGATGTGGTCGAAGTGCGCGTGCGAGAGGAGGACGTGACGGATCTTGCCCTGCTCGGCCTCTTGGAGTCCGGCGCTGACGGAGCCGGCATCCACCATGCAGGTCTCGTTGACGAGAAACCCGCAGGTCCGGCATTCGTGGGTATGGCCCTTGCCGTCCGCGACGATCAACTCGGAACCGTGGCACCCGAGGACCCTGATGATCACTTGCGAATTTCCTTCATCTTCAGTCGCATCGCTTTCGATCGCTTATCGTAGAACTGCTCCAGGACGCCTTCGATGCGGGGATACTGCTTCATGATGTCGAACAGGTCGGAAGACTTCAGCCGCAGCACTTCGGTATCGGCGGTCGAGAAGACGGACGCGCTGCGGGGCCCTCCCACCAGGAGAGACATCTCGCCGAAAAACTCGCCTTCGCCGAGTTCGTCTAGGACCACTTCCTGACCATCAATCTCTTTGACCACCCTCCCGCCGCCCCGGCTGATTAAGTACATCGCATCGCCCTCATCGCCCTCGGCAATCATGCGCTCGCCCGACATGAACTGCATAGGCTCGAGCTTGTCCACAAAAGCCCCGAACTCCTCCTTGGTAAAGGCAGCGAAGAGCGGGTTGATGTCCTTCTTCTCTTCCTTTTCCTTCTTCTCTTCCTTTTCTTCCGGCTCCTCGGATCCTATCATCTCGATCTCAAGCTCCAAGACTGGCTCCTGCTCGAGCTCGAGCTCAGGTGGAGGCGCGACTTCGACCGGAGCCGGCGGGGATGGAGGGGGCGCCGCTTCCGCGGCAGGCGGCGGGGCAGCCTCCGTTGGGGGAGGGGGGGCAGGAGCTTCAGGAGCGAAAGGAGGAGGTGACATAAGCTCGCCGGCGACCGCAGGGCTGGAATTGATGGCCAGCATCAGCTCTCGAGCCTGCTTCTCGGCCGGAGCCAATCGCAGGATCATTTTGTAGGTCGCGATGCCCTTCACCGAGAAGCCGGAATCCACGAACAGCTTGCCCGCCTGGTAATAGGCCTTGACCGCCCCGGGCTTGTTACCGGCCTTGACGTTGTAGTCACCCATGCGGAGATAGTAATTCGCATTCGCCGGCTCGAGCTGGACCAGACCCTGCAGGCTCGCGACAGCCTTGGCCCATTGACTCTGTTCGACGAACTTGGCGAGATCGGTGCTGAGCTGTTCTTTTTTGCTAGCCACGGAAGCTTACCAATACCTCTCAGTGATCATCCGCACCGGCTCTGGCGCCTTACTTCAGAAAAAACTGAAAATGAACGCCAGCGATGATAATGGTGTCAGCGTCATGCAATTGCTTCTGTCCCTGGACTGCCTCTTCGTTCACGGTGATCTTCTTGGCCCCTTCCGGCACGCTGACGAAATACGCTGAGCCTCGACGGCTGATGAGCGCCGCATTCTTCGGAGCGAACCAACCAGCGAGCTTGACCGTCGCCGTGTCTTCCGCACCGATCACGGTCAGCCGGCCCGTCAGTTCGTACTCTTTCCGGTCGGTCTCGCCCGAGACCACGGTCAACCACCCGCCCTTCTCCGTCGTCTTCCCTCCCACCACGACGGGCTTCATGGTTCCGTGAGCGGCCTTCACCGGTTCTTTCGGCTTGGCCGTCTCCAGAATCATCGTCGTGTGCGACTCGGTCTCCTTGGGGAGAGGCGGAGGTGCGGCGATTTCGTCCTGGTAAATCAGGACATGCTTGCCGACAATGATACAATCGCTGTTTTTCAGCTTCTCTTTCTGGATCTTCGCGTCGTTGACGAAGGTGCCGTTGGTGCTTCCCAGATCTTCGATAAAGAAGACGCCTTCCTCGCTGACGATCAGGGCGTGGTGGCCAGACACCACCGGGTTGTCGATCACGAGATCGTTGTCCGGCTTGCGACCGATCGTGAACCGGGGCTTGTCAAGCGGGATCTCTTTAAGAACCCGCTCGTTGAACTTCAGAAAGATCTTCGGCATGACATTCCCTTCGCTCACGCGTTAGCTCACCAGCCAATGCCAGACACGTTGCATGGGCGTCTCGCTGGCGGCGTGCTGGATGGAGACGAGAATCACGGTGGTGTTGTCCAGGCCGCCAGCCGCATTGGCCAGCTCGACCAGGCGCTCTGCCGCAGCCTGGGGATCCTTCTCCTGCCGGACGGTTGTGAGGATCTCGGCTGGCTTCACGTCGCGCGTCAAGCCATCGGAACACAGGAGCAGTTGGTCCCCCTGCATCAGCGGGACCTCAGCGAGTTCGACGTCAACGGCGGCGTCGATACCCAGGGCGCGGGTGATGATGTTCTTCTGAGGCGACCGCTCAGCCTCCGCCTCCGTCAGCATCCCCCTCCGGACCTGTTCGGCGACCAGCGAATGATCCGCCGTCAACGGCTCGATCGTGTCCCCGCGGATCAGGTACAGACGACTGTCCCCCACATGGGCGACTGACAGTGTCTGCCCGTTGAGCATGGCTGAGACGACGGTCGTCCCCATCCCCTCCTGATCCGGTTGATCCGTTGCCGCGTCGCAGATGGCTTGATTCGCCAGCCGGATCGCGCTGGCCAACCGATTGGTCAAGGGAGAGAACTGCCGGTCGTACGCCCCGACCATGGGCAGGTTCGCATTCCGCTGCGCTTCGCGGACATGCTTTTGGATAACCTCGACCGCCAGGCGGCTAGCGACTTCCCCCGCATTCCGCCCACCCAACCCATCGCACACAACGAAGAGCCCAACCTCGGGATCGACGCACAAATAGTCCTCGTTGTGGGGGCGCTTCAGACCGACATCGGTCTTGGCCCCGACAACGATGTTCATGTAACATCCTCCCGGTCCACCCGCAACTGCGCAAGAATGCAACAAAGAATCGTTTCATCCCCGCATGCCCGGAGCACATACCTGGGGGATGCGCTGCGCGCGAAGTCATTGAGCGCTTGGAGATAAAGGTCGCCTAGCGTAGACAAAATAAGAGGTATAAGTCAATGTGACACCAGACCGAAACGCAGCGTCCCCAAGGCCGTCACAGCACAAAGGACTCATACAGGATAATCCCTCCCAGGCTCACGCTGGCCAGGCCTGCGAGCGCTCGCAGCGCCAGATGGGTGCGGACGAGATGCGCCGGAGTGAAGACGAACGGCAGGCTCAGCATGATCCCCAGCAGGACCATTGCGGCGATTGAACCGGCGCCGAACGCCAGGATGTAGAGCACGCCGTCCAGGACGGAACGAGCGGTGGAGAGGACGAGCAGGAGCAGCGCCGCGCTCCCGGCTAGGCCATGGACCATGCCGACGGCGAGAGATCGGTACTCCAACCGATACCGGTGTAGGTGGGCGTGATGTGGACCGTCCCGGTGGGAATGGACGTGCAGGTGCGCGGCTCCATCCGCATGCGCGTGAGCGTGCACATGCAGCCGCTCGCGCCAGAGCGTCAGCCCGACCGACACGCCGAGCCCGACCAGCATGAGCCCCACCGCGGCTTCGAAGAGCCGGACCCACTCGCCCGATATCGTGAGCTTGAAGCTCAGGATCGTCAAGCCGGCGAGCAGCAACACCAGCGTGTGGCCGATTCCCCAGCAGAACCCGATCGCGCTGGAGCGCCACAGGCTCCGCTGCTCGGTCGCGATCGTCGAGATGGCGACGACGTGGTCGGCGTCGAGCGCATGCTTCGCGCCCAGCAGGAAGCCCAGACCCAGCACGGTCAAGAACGGAAGCTCAGCTGTCATCCACCTCTGGTGTGCATCTCGAGACGGGGGTCCTGGCGAAGACGTTCGATTTCGACCAGCCTCGCTCTGATTCCGACCCGCTCGAGCTCCTTGCGCTGTTCGGCGCCGCGATCCCGACGGGCCTGCCACCCTGCGAGAAGCAGGGCCTTGATCTCATCCCGCGAAGCGCCGGCGCGCAACGGTTGCCTCAGATCGATCCCTTCTGTCGCGTAGAGGCACAGAAACCACATGCCGTCGGCCGTGAGCCGGCTCCGGTCGCAGGTGGCGCAGAAGGGCGTCGTCGTGGATGCGATGATACCAAACGTCGTGCCGTCCGGCAGGGCGAACCGCTGCGCCGGCGCGGAGCTCTTTTCCAGGACCGGTTCAATCGGCCCGTAGTGCTGGCTGAGCAACCTCAGAATGGCGGCCCTGGAGAGGACCTTGTCCATCGACCAGTCCGTCGCGCCCCCGACATCCATGTACTCGATGAAGCGCACCTCGCCGCCGAAGCGCTTGCCATACTCGATCAGGTCGACAAGCTCGTCGTCGTTGTAGCCAAGAATGGCCACGGTGTCGAACTTCAACCCCTTGAACCCGACCCGCACCGCCATCTCGATGCCTTCCAGCACCTGCTGGAAGGAGTCCCGTCGCGTCAAGGCCTTGAACCGCTCAGGCTTGAGCGTATCCAGGCTCACAGTCACCCGGTGCAGGCCAGCGTCGTGGAACGCCTGCGCCTGCTCCGCCAGCAAGACGCCGTTGGTAGTCAGGGCGAGGTCCTTGATCCGGGGATTGCGCCGGAGCATGCGCATCAGTCCCGACAGGTCCTTGCGCAGCAGGGGCTCGCCGCCGGTCAGGCGCACCTTGTCCACGCCGAGCTCCGTGAAGATGCCGGCCAGCGCGTCGATCTCCTCGAACGAGAGGATGGTCTCGCGCGGCAGCCAGGTGTACTCCTCCTCCGGCATGCAGTACTTGCAGCGCAGGTTGCACCGGTCCGTGACCGAAATGCGCAGGCTGCGGAGCGGCCGGCCGAAGGTGTCGGTGACGGTCGGCATCTCGCGGCTGAGCGGGAGCGTGCTCATGGATGTTCCTCGACCCAGACCTCGCCTTGCGGTGTGCTCTCGAGCTTCCAGATGGGGGTGATCTGCTTGAGCTCGTCGATGCTCCACTTGCAGGCCCGGAACGCCTCGGCCCGGTGCTCGGCGGCAGCGATGACCAGCACGATGTTCTCGCCGACTTGGATGTCCCCGTACCGGTGGACGATGAGGATTTCGATCACGTCGAAGTCCTTCAGGGCGCGCTCCCGGATCTCGCGGAGCTTCTTCTGGGCCATCCCCTCGTAATACTCGAACTTGATGCCGGAAACGTCGTGGCCCTGGGACCGGTCCCGGGCGGTGCCCAGGAAAACCGCGATCCCCCCGATGCGGTTCGAGCGGGCCCGCACCCGCGCCAGCTCGGCGTCGATCGAGAAGTCCTCCCGCTGGATCCGCACCAGCATGCCCTCGGGACCGGCAGGCGCCCCGCCGGCGAACGGGGGCAGTAACGCCACCTCATCCTCCTCGCGGATGACCGTGTCTGGATGGGCGATCTCGTGGTTGACAGAGACCAGGACCTTCTTCTTATGAATCAGCTCGGCCATCTCAGGGTAGTCTTTTTCCAGAAGGCCGACCAGATCGCCCACCGTGCGGCTGCCGTTGAGCGAGAATCGCAGTTCGGCTTGGTTCCCCGCCAGCGTTTTCAGCATACCGAACAGCTTGAGCGTGATCATGCTGCCCTCACGCTTTCCGGGTATACGTGCCGGACTTGCCTCCGGCCTTCTCCAGCAGGCCAATGTCGGTGAACACCATCCCCCGGTCCACGGCCTTGCACATGTCGTAAATCGTGAGCGCCGCCACGGACACCGCCGTGAGGGCCTCCATCTCAACCCCGGTCTGCCCGGTGGTCTTGATGGTCGCCGTCGCCGTGATACTGCAGTAGCCGTTGCGGTCGGGCTGCGGGTCTTCCTTGAAATCGATATCCACGCTGGTGAGCAGGAGCGGGTGGCACATGGGGATCAGGTCCGGCGTGCGCTTCGCTCCCATGATCCCGGCCGTTTGGGCTACGGCGAGGACGTCCCCCTTGGCGATCTTCCCGCGGCGGATCTTCTCCAGGGTTTCCGGCTGCATGAGGATCCGCGCTTGGGCGGTCGCCGTCCGGTGGGTGGCTGCCTTCTCGGAGACATCGACCATCCGCGCCCGACCGGATTCGTTGAAATGGGTGAACTCGCTCATAGACCCCGGCCCTCTAGAATCAAAAAAAGCCCGATCATTCAGTGAATTGTAGGAGCCGGCCGGAATCCAAGTCAAGGGGAATCCCAGGAGGCCTTCGCCTTGACATTGCCCGCAGAGTCTCGGTAGCGTGTCCTCGCGAACCCCATGCAGGAGCCTCACCGTGAGCGACCGGCTGGTCATTGAACGCCTGGAGTTTCAAGGCTATTGCGGCGTCTCGGAGCGCGAGCGCGAGACCCCTCAACCGATGGCGGTGGATCTCGAGCTGTTCTGCGACATGCGTTTGGCGGCCGCCACAGACGACGTGGCGCACACGGTGGACTACACGCAGGTCGCCGACCGGGTCCTCACCATCGCCCAGACCGAACGGTTCCACTTGCTGGAAGCCTTGGCCGAACGGCTCGCCCAGGCCATCCTCGCGCAGTTCTCCGTGTCGGCCGTGGAGCTCTGGGTCCGCAAGCTCAAGCCGCCGGTGCACGGCGTCCGCGAATCCACCGGCGCCAGGATCACGCGACAAGCAGTCAGTGGCGCGCACGGTGAGCGGCCCGCCGACTGGCTCACCCAACACCGACATTTCCTGACTCCGGGGCACGCGCTCGACTTAGCCTGCGGCCACGGCCGGCACACGCTCTATCTTGCCCAGGAAGGATTCCGCGTCGAGGCCTGGGACCGGGACGCAGCAGCGCTCGAGGCGGTGCGGACCACGGCCCAAACGCTCGGGCTCTCCACCATCACGACACGCCTGGTGGACCTCGAGCAGGAGCCGGCGATCCCTCCCGCCTCCTTCGAGTTGATCGCCGTGTTCTACTACCTGCAGCGGGACCTGTTTCCGCAGATCATGCGCGCTCTCAAGCCGGGCGGCCTGCTTGTGTATGAAACCTTTCTCATCGACAATCACGAACGGTTCAACCATCCCCGGCGGCGTGAGTTCTGCCTGGGCCACAACGAGCTGCTCACCCTGTGCCGAGAACTCCGCGTGCTCGCCTATCGCGAAGGGGCCCTGGACCCGCGCACGGGACCGTTCACCGCCGCGCTCGTGGCCCGGCGTCAATCCTAGCGGAGGCGAGGGTGTCGATTGAAGCGGGTGGCGCCGCATGGGCCCCGGGCGGAGCGGAAGAGCCTACAGCCGAGTCCTCGGGGCTGCGACGGCGAAAGGATCTGAGCACGTCCGGGTGATGCGGCGACAGGACCCGCGAGAGGATCATGGGAACACTACCAGCACAACGCCTTCCCTCCTGCGCCGGGCGCTTCTACGATGGGACGCCGGAGCGCTTGCGCGAGCAGGTGCGTGCCCTGCTCGAGCCCGACGCACCCCGCGTAGCCGTGCCCGCCATCATCTGTCCGCACGCCGGGCTGATGTACTCCGGCGCCGTCGCGGGAGCGGTGTACAGCCGGGTCACGCTCCCTGCCACCGCGATTCTGGTCGGTCCCAACCACACAGGCTTTGGCCCGCCTCTCTCGGTCTATAGTGAGGGCGAATGGCTGCTCCCTGGCGGCTCGCTGACGGTCGCGGCAGACCTGGCTCGGTCGTTTCTGACGCGCTGCCCGCAGGCGCAGCCGGACCACGTCGC
>Ga0209160_1000029_pt1 | contig 90178 bp, 85 predicted proteins | sample GraSoiAngelo_153_FD_186167 | JGI IMG/M metagenome (GOLD analysis project Ga0209160, IMG submission 186167) | Grasslands soil microbial communities from the Angelo Coastal Reserve, California, USA - 14_1009_12_40cm (SPAdes) (version 2) | ecosystem: Environmental > Terrestrial > Soil > Grasslands ...
TGGACGCCTTGCGTCCGTCCAGCTTCCGCAGCAACTCGAAGGTCCGGCGGGCCATCGGGATGCGCCCGAACCCTTCGGTCAGGACCAGGGTAAAGCCGACGGTTTCCGTTCCGGTGATGGCCACGCCGAGGTCGTAACCCAGTAGCGCCCGCAGGTCCTGGTCGTGCATCCCGCCGACGACGACTCCCTTGACGCCGACGGCTCTAGCCCGCGCGAGGGCCTCAGCCCCGACAAAGGCGCCCCCCACCACGATCTTTCCCGCATGGGCAGCCGTGAAGTGCGCGGCCGTCACATCCTCTTCCGGCGAAGCGACCCCCATGACCAGGGTCCCCCAGGTTTCACCGCCGATCCCGAAGATTCCTTGGATGAAGGCGCACGTCGTCTCCACTTGCACCCCCTGGCCCGGCAGCACCTCCGCAACCGTGCCGTCAAGATAGGCGAAGAGCTCCACCGGCCGCGGCGGCTCCCGCAGGATGACCTGCCCCGTCGCCGTTGAAATGGTCTCCACGGTCCCGGTGATGGGAGAGCGCACCTGCGTCTTGAACCACTTGAGGAAGGGTTTGGTCTCCGCCAGGACGTCCCCTTGCTGGATCCGGTTTCCCTCCCGCGTGACCATGTAATCGGGCAGGTCTTCAGGCAGGATGCCGAGCTGATTGACGAGATTCACCACATGGACTTTGCCGGGCAACTCCGCGCGAGCCACAACCGTCGCTGCGGTGACGGCCTCGCCGGCCTCGACGAGGACCGTGCCAGACAGCGGCAGGATCCGCTTCTTGGAAACGACGGTTCGCGGCGTGACGGTGAGACCCGGTGTGTAGGTGTGTGCCATAATCGGCAAGAGCCTTCCTAATCCTGAAGTTATCGTTTAACGATTAACGATTAACGTTGTGTTATTCCGGGTAAAGATTCAGCGCGGCGTGCCAATGCTTCAAGGCGCGCACCCGCTCGTCCGTCTGCGTGGGCAACTGCAGCGGCCGCTCGCGTCCGTCCAGCATCACACCGACGACGCCCCCCCGGGCGCGCCGCTCGACCGGCACGCCCTTGCCCGCCCCCAGGTCCACGGACCGGGCCGGGGCCATGGCGACCGTGGCCTCTTCTCCGACCGCGAGGGGAAACAGCCGGACCTCCCCGAAGGCCAGGGTTCCTTTCACCAACTCACGTCCACTCGGAAACGTGATGGTGTAGTCCGCGCAGCGCGCCCCCCGGGCGCCTTGCCCGATGGGCGCCACGCATGTGCCCAGGTGGATCAGGCAATCCCGAACGAACACGTCGGTCGCGGCCTGCTCGTTGACGGTGGAGAGCACTCCCAGATGCGGCATCATGAAAATGCTGTCCACGGCCAGCTCGGTGAACCCGAGCGGCTCGTAAGCGTCGACCATCATGAGAAAGGATTGCACCCGGCGCGGGGCATGCGAGAGGATACCCCCGCTGCCGACGATCAGATCGAGCTTCAGCATGTCCACGAGCGTCTTCCCCGACGCCGTCTGCTCGAACACATCGGAGATGGACCGCACCTGCTGGACCCCCTTCAGGCCGGTCGCCAGGGACTTGTGGTGAATGAGGGCCAGGCGCAGGGCCTCGCGCGCGATGGCCTGCTCGATCTGGAGCTCGTCAAGGGTCTGCGGAACCGTCGTCGGGCGGATCATCTTGTTTTTGATCCGGTTGCGCAAGTCCTGCTCGTCGATCGAGAACGGCACCCAGCGCATGATGTTGTCGAGCGTCGCCTCGGCCAGCACGTTCGAGATGCTGTAACTCATGCCCAGATTGGCCGAGACGGTCCGGTTGAAGATGCCGTGAAACACCGAGAACACGTCGGTGGTCGCCCCGCCGATGTCCACGCCGATCAGGTTAATCCCCTGCTTTTTGGCGACGGTCTCCATGATGAGCCCCACCGCCGCCGGCGTCGGCATGATCGGCGCGCCGGCCCAGGAGATGAGCTTCTTGTAGCCCGGAGCCTGCGCCATGACGTGCTCCAGGAACAGGTCGTGGATCTTCGCGCGGGCAGGCCCGAGGTTCTCTCTCTCCAGCACGGGCCGTAAGTTCTCGGTGATGGTCAGCGCGGTTTTCTTGCCGAGGATCTCGCTGATGCGCGAGCGCGCGTCCTTGTTACCTGCGTAGATCAACGGCAGGTTGTAGCTCATCCCGAGCCGCGGACGGGGCTCGGCGGCCGCGATGTATTCCGCCATCTCCACCACATGCGTCACGGTGCCGCCGTCCGTCCCGCCGGAGAGCAGGATCATGTCCGGGCGCAGCGAGCGGATGCGTTCGATCTTCTCGTGCGGCAGGCGCCCGTCGTTCGAGGCCAGCACGTCCATCACAATCGCCCCGGCCCCGAGGGCGCACCGCTGGGCGCTCTCGGCCGTCATGCTCTGCACGACCCCGGCCACCATCATCTGGAGCCCGCCCCCGGCGCTGCTCGTGGAGATGTAGATGTCCACGCCGACCTTCGGATCACCGCTCGCTCCGCTCGGGGTGATGATCTTTTCGCCGTCGAGGATCTTGCGGCCGGAGAGTTCCTCGATCTCCGCGATCGCGTTGAGGACTCCGCGGGTGACGTCCTCGAAGGGCGCTTCCACGGTGGTGGGCGCCTCCCCCCGGTAGGTCTGCCGGTACTCGTCTCCCACCCTCTCGATCAGAATGGCCTTGGTCGTCGTGCTGCCGCAGTCCGTCGCGACGATCGTGCGGAGCGGGCGGCGCGGGTCTGAGGTCACGGGAGTGTCGACGTGCGTCGCTCGATCAGGACTGTCAGTCGCGAGAGGGTGTCGCGCCGCTCGAGCAGCTGGGCCACGCGCTCCACGTCACGCTGGGGGAAGATCACTTCGAGGATCGGAGTGAAGAAGTGCAGGGCCTGGCTGCCGAGGAAACTCATCGGCCCGACCGACTCAAGAAACAGGATGGCCGGCATCGCCATCCCGCGCTCCACGACGGTCGCAGCGACCCGCTCGAGCAGGGCCACATCTTCGGGGGAGAGCGGCTGGCCTTCCGGTTCCACCGCAAAGGCATGCCGGACCAGGGCCGTCAGCCCGCTCAGTCGTTGCGCCAGAAACCCCTTGGAGAACGGTGCCATAGCCACTCGCAGACGTGGGCCGCGGAAACCTGCGCATTATAGGGAGGGGGCGGAGAGAGAGTCAATTCGCGCCAAGACGCGCTCCTTCGGCGGCATGGTAGGAACTACGCACCAAGGGACCGGACTCCACATGGCGGAAGCCCAGTGCCAACCCTTCCGCCTTGAGCAGCCGGAACTCCTCTGGCGGGTAGAAGCGCATGACCGGCCAGTGGGCCTTCGTTGGTTGCAGGTACTGTCCAATCGAGAGGATCGCGCAGCCGGCCGCGCGGAGCTCCCGCATGACCGTGCGCACCTCTTCCACTGTTTCGCCCAGACCGACCATGAGCCCGGACTTGGTGACGGCCCCGCGGCTGGCCGCCGCCTCGAGCATCGCGATCGACCGGTGGTACCTCCCCTGAGGCCGTACCGATGGGAACAGCCGCGGGACCGTCTCGATGTTGTGGTTGAGGATGTCGGGCTTGGCCGCCAGGACTGTCTCCAATGCGGCGAAGTCACCGAGAAAATCCGGAATGAGGACCTCGATCGTGCAGGTCGACAGTTCCCGCCGGATGGCCCTGATCGTCTCGGCGAAGATCCGCGCGCCGCCGTCGGGCAGCTCATCGCGGTTGACCGACGTGATCACGGCATGGCGGAGTCCGAGCCTCTTCACCGCCGCCGCCACCCGTTCGGGCTCCGCTTCATCCAGCGTCAGGGGCCGGCCGGTGGTCACCGCACAGTAGTGGCACCGGCGCGTGCAGATGTCGCCGAGGATCAGGAACGTGGCAGTGCGGTTGTTCCAGCACTCCCAGACGTTCGGGCATCGCGCCTCTTCGCAGATCGTGTGGAGGTTCAGTCCCCAGGTGAGCCGCCTGATCTCCTGATAGTCCGGCCCCTGGCGCAATTCCACCTTGAACCATGCCGGCAGGCGCGGCCTCGCCTCCTGAAGAACCGGAATCTGGCGGCTCATCGTATCCAGTATAGCAGATGCGCACACTCAGGAACCGCGCCGAGAGAGGCCAGCAGAATGTTGCGGAGGGGTGAACTAGGCCTTGCCGGTGTACTTGGCGATGATCGCGTCCTGCACCGGCTTGGGGCAGGGCTGGTACTCCTTGAAGTCCATCGTGAACGTGGCGCGCCCCTGGGTCTTCGACCGGACGACGGTCGCATAGCCGAACATCGTCGCGAGCGGCACCAGTGCCTCCACGACCGACGCGGTCGCGCGCGTGTTCATGCCGACGATGTGCCCGCGTCGGGAGTTCAGGTCGCCGATCACGTCGCCGGTGAACTCGTTGGGCGTCACTACTTCGACGCGCATGATCGGCTCGAGCAGGACGGGCTTGGCTTTCAAGACCGCCGACTTGAAGGCCATGTTGCTGGCGATCTTGAACGCCATCTCGCTGGAGTCCACCTCGTGGTAGGACCCGTCGATGACGTGCACCTCCACGTCCAGCAGGGGGAATCCGGCGAGGGGGCCCATGGTCATTCCTTCCTCCACGCCCTTCTGGACCGCGGAGACGTACTCCTTGGGGATGGCCCCGCCGCGGATGTCGTTCACAAAAACCAGGCCCTTGCCGGTCTCCGCCGGCTTGACCGTCAGGACCACATGCCCGTACTGGCCGCGGCCGCCGGACTGCTTGATGTGTTTCCCTTCGGCTTCCGCCTCCGCCGTGATCGCTTCGCGATAGGCCACTTCGGGCGCGCCCGTGTTGGCCTCCACCCTGAACTCCCGCTTGAGGCGGTCCACCAGGATCTCGAGATGCAACTCCCCCATGCCGGAGATGACCGTCTCGCCCGTCTCCTCGTCCATCTTGACCTTGAACGTGGGGTCTTCCTGGGCCAACCGGCTCAAGGCGTAGCCCATCTTCTCCTGGTCCTGCTTGGTCTTGGGCTCGATCGCCATCGCGATGACGGGCTCGGGGAACTTCATGAGCTCAAGCCGGATCGGATGCTTTTCCTCGCAGAGCGTATCGCCGGTGGTGGCCAGCTTCAATCCGACGACGGCGGCGATCTCACCGGCGTAGATCGCGTCGATCTCCTCGCGCTTGTCGGCGTGCATCTTGACCAGCCGGCTGGCCCGTTCGGTCTTCCCCTTGTTCGCATTGTAGAGGCTCATCCCCTGGGTGATCACACCGGAGTAGACCCGGACGAAGGTCAGCTGGCCGATGTGCGGATCGTTCAGCATCTTGAAGGCAATGGCGCAGAGCGGCTCGCTGTCGGAGGCCTTGCGCTCGATCCGGCGCTCGCCGTCCAGGCTGTAGCCCAGCATCGGCGGGATGTCCAGCGGCGAGGGCAGGTAATCCACCACCGCGTCCAGCAGGTGCTGGATGCCCTTGTTCTTGAAGGCGGAGCCGCACAGGCACGGGCTGATCTTCATCGTGATGGTCCCGACCCGGATGCACTGCCGAACCTCTTCCTCGGTCAGCTCCTTCCCATGCAGGTACTTGTCCATGATCGCATCGTCGAACTCGGCGACTGATTCGAGCATCTTCTCGCGATACTCCTTCGCCTGCTCCAGCATTCCCGCCGGGATCTCGCTCACGTCGTATTGGGCGCCCTTGGTCTCGTCCTTGAAGGTGATCGCCTTCATCGTGACCAGATCTACGTGGCCCGTGAAGTCACCCTCCCGCCCGATCGGGAGCTGCACCGGCACCGCACGGGCGCCGAGCCGGTCCACGATGCTCTTCACGCTCATGAAGAAATCCGCCCCCGTCCGGTCCATCTTGTTGATGAACACGATGCGGGGCACCTTATAGCGATCGGCCTGCCGCCATACCGTTTCGGACTGCGGCTCGACGCCCTGCACGGCGTCGAACACCGCCACGGCGCCGTCGAGCACGCGCAGCGACCGCTCGACCTCGATGGTGAAGTCCACGTGCCCGGGTGTGTCGATGATGTTGATGCGGTGCTTGCGCCACTCGCAGACGGTCGCGGCCGACGTGATCGTGATGCCCCGTTCCCGCTCCTGTTCCATGTAATCCATGACAGTGGTACCGTCATGGACCTCGCCCATCTTGTGAGCAACGCCGGTGTAGTACAGGATGCGCTCGGTCGTCGTGGTCTTGCCGGCATCGATGTGCGCCATGATGCCGATGTTCCGGATTTTCTTCAGCTCGTGTGATCGGGGCATATCCTCTCCGCTGACTGCTTAAGATCGACTACCGACACGACTGCGCTTCCTCTATCGTTCCCTACAGAAGCCACGGGCACGGTTTGAGCGTGGGGCCGGGATTACGAGGAAATGAAAGGGCAGGAAGGGCCTCGGCCGATTGACAAGGTACTATAGAGGATCAGCGCCTCGGCGTCAAGACCGAGGCGACCTAAGAGGGTGTCGTTCGAGAGCGCGGGGGTTCGCTGAGAGGGCGGAGCGGGTCCGGCAGAGCCCGGACCCGCCCGTGACGCGTACTACGCAGCCGTGGACTCCGCGAGCAGCGCGCGCCCCTTTTCAAGGGCCGCCTCGATACCGGCCTTGGTGCGCAGCGCGGTGCTGGCCACGTCCTTTTTCACCTTCATCGCGTAGTGCTTGATCTCCTTGCGCGTCTCCTTGCCAGGCTTCGGCGCGAACAGGATCCCGGCCACACTGCCGAGCACGGCCCCGCTGATGAACAGAAGCGTGATTGCCTTGACTGACGAAGCGCTATTCTCTTCCATGGACACACCTCCTCCTTGCTTCCTTGTTGGTTTCTCGAAAGAGGGCCCTCGCCTGAGCTCAGGTAGGAGAATTAGCATCATGCGTGCCAAATTAAAGACTCATTGTGATTCAAGCAGTTTGAGGAGACTGGCCTGAAAATCTTGACACAGCCCAACGTGTCATCGAGGCCACAGTGTGGGGAAAATCAACGGCTGAGATCGATTGAGAATCCCCGCACAATCTTTTTAACAATTTCCAGGGCCCCAGGATGCTCCCCCAGCCAACGGGCGCCGTGGAAGCTCAAGAAGGCTCCCGCACAGAGGATGGTCACCATCACGTAATACTTGCGATCCCGCGCCCATTCCTTGCGCAGACCCTCGAGGAATGGTTTGACGCTCCAAGCCCAGTAGTGCCTTCCGAGGAAGAGGCCAAGATATCGGTGGGTGCAGTTTCCGCAGCGAAACGGATAGATTCCGACACTGCTCGCAAGGTATTCTCGCGCACCTTGGCGCTTAGACCGGCGAACAGTTACCGACTCGCACTGGGGGCATGGCGGCCCATCGAACGTGTCCACAGGACGATCTTCCATCGAGGTGAGGGATAAGTCTAGCGCAGATTGTGACGGAAGGCCAGGGTCCCACACCACACTTGACAGGCCCAGTAGAATGGCCTAGGCTTGCCCCCTGCTTTCGCACCTTCTGCTGGTGGTGGTACCGCGAGAGTTTACGAACAGACACGCGCAACAGGGAAGGGAGGGTGTGCAATGAGACACGCGGGGAATAAGCGCAGGATGATTGCCCGTATTGGGGCTGCGATGGGATTTGTCTGCGGGTCGATCGGTCTCCTCGCAGGCCTGACGGATCATAATTGGAAGTTGGGCACGTTTGGATGGTTTGAAGGCGGTATCTTGATCACGCTGATTGGGCTGTTCGTGCTGCTAGACGGCATGTTCGCCTTCCAGAAGGACCGAATGGCTGCGTAGCGGTAGGCCCTCTCTCCCATAGCCACAATCATACTGTGGCCCACGCTGGCGATGCATGGAGAGAAGGCCATGGAATGCTCATCGCAGGACCTGACGAATCAGTCTGCTTTGGCGGGCCAGCATCCCATTGTACTGAGGCTTGGTCAGGAGACAGTACCGCTCCTTGTCAGAAAATGCCTTCACACAGGCTCGGGTTACCTGGAGCGCTTCACTGAGATCTCCGGATCGTTCGAGGATTCTGGACAAGCGCATGTAGGCAGCAGCCTGCTGCAGCGCGATGCTCGCATCGGGGGCCTGCGCTATGATTTGGCGGTAGGTCTGGAGCGCCGCTTCGGGATTCGTCTCTTCGGCCAGCATTGTGCGCAGCAGGGTCTGTGCGAGTCGATCGTGATTGCTCAGGCTCACTCCTTCGTGAAGCAGGGCCTGAAGGTCCTGGTCTGACAACAGGAGCGACCCGCTCTTACCTCTTTTCACCCGCCTCCGCAGTCGCTTTGCTACGGGCCACTGCCTTGTAATCGGGATGAGGGCACAGCGGCAGCCGAGGCGATTTGAGCAGTGAATACGGAGACCGACCTCCCGTGCCATAGGTCCTGAGTACACGTGCAAATGGGCCTTGCGACATTGCGTACAAGTTTGCGGGTCGTTCTCCGAGAGGCAGATGAAGAACTGTGACGTGACCGCTCGCCTGCGTCGAAGCTCGAGGGCATGCAGCTTCCAACACAGGAGCAGCCCAATAACCGCCAGATAACTTCGAACTTCCTCGGGGATGATCAGCGCGGAGAGCAAGTCGGTCATGCTGCTCCCAGTTTAATGCAAGGATCACCGTAGAATGCAAGGACTATGCCGGCAACTTAGTCGCGAGCGGTTTTCACACTGTCGGCAGAATTGTCAGTTGATCAGCCCCAGGGTGCGCCGGACTGTTATCGGAAGCGCCAAAAAGTGCGGGGGCGCTGGCTGGCTTGACAGGTCCCGCAGGGTGGCCTAGCCTTGCTACGTTCCCCTCGATCGAATGACATTGCACAGGCAGCGCCCTCTTTGAACCCAGTGTCTCGATGGCTCCCTCGACGGAGGCGGGTATGGCAACGATCCTAGTCGTAGACGACGAGCGTGTCTTTTGCGATCTGCTGAAGACGGTGCTGGGAAGCAACGGCCATGAAGTCTTTACGGCGTACAACGGGCGCGAGGCGCTCAACTTGTTTTCTCAGCACCGTCCGCAGTTCACCTTGCTGGACCTCCGCATGCCGGAGATGAACGGGATCGAAGTGCTGCGCCAGATTCGTACCATCGATGCCAGCGCCGCCGTGATGATTCTGACCGCATGGGGATCTGATGCGCTAGAAAAGCAGGCCCGCCAGTTGGGCGTGACCGATTTTCTGAGCAAAACGCTCGCGCTCGACACTATTATTACTTCCATGGAGCAGTTTCTCCCACCGGCAGCCGAGGCGGTGCAGCCGCCTTCACCGCCGCCAGAACCACCTCCAGTTCATACGAAGTCTCCTTCACCGCCTGTCGAGAAACCAAAGGCAAAGAGCGTTCCCTCAGATCACGCGAGGTCTCTTTCACCACCAGTAGAGAAACCGAAGGCAAAGAGCGCTCCGCCCAAGGTCCCAGGGACCAATCGTATTTTCCTCATAGAGAGCAACACCTATGTCAGCAAATACCTCAGACAGTTTTTGGCCCAGCGAGGGATTCCCGTAGAAGAAGTCAACGACGGCCCTACAGCCTTGGAACTCGTGAGCAAGGAAATGCCGCGGCTCATTGTTCTGAACATGGACCTTCAAGGGATGGAGGGACTGGAGGTCATGAGGGAATTGCGGGCCAAGAAGTACACTGGCGGAATCATCATGTTGTGCAGCTCTGAAGATGAGACCTTGTTGAACCTGGCAATCGACATGGGGTCGGTCGACATTTTGGGAAAGCCTGTTGATCCCGAACGACTCGCGGTGGCGATCCAGGTCGGCTTGCTGCTGGGGAAAGGGTGAGCGTGAACGGACGTCGCGAAATGGCACAAGAGAGACCGAAGTGCCCCAATGGGCATCCCGGTCAGATGACTCCTATGAAGAAGCATCCCTATGAGGTCGGTACTAATCCCCAGCCAGGGTGGATGTGCGAAGTGTGTGGGGCTACCGTGATGCGCTGTTTCTGTGGTTGGCCGCTGTACCGTGATCAATCAACGCTTGTCTTTGAGGATTGCAGGAATCCAGACTGCGTATTGGCGAAAAAGACTCTACCAAAGGCAATGAAGAAGAAACGTAGCGCCTCCAGGCGACCGCCACGACGCTGACAAACCTCTCGCGTTTTCCCTCGGATCGGACTACACTTAATTGGGTACGCTCAACGAAGGAGTCGCCTGTGCCACGCGGTCGCATCCTAGTGGTGGATGATGAGGTGTCGGTCCGAGAGTCCGTGCGCCTCGTGCTAGACCAAGCCGGCTATGAGGTCATTGAGGCGGAGGACGGCGCCCGGGCGATGGAGACCGTCCAATCAGGTGATAACCCGTCGCGCCTGGATGCTGTCATCCTGGACCTGTACATGCCGAAAATTCATGGCCAGGAGGTCATCTTCTTCCTCCGGTCCAAGTTCCCTGCCATCCCCATCATCGTGCTGACCGGCAAACCGGATGTGCCCGACATCATCCGGTCGTTCGATGAAGGTGTGGTGGATTTTCTGGTGAAGCCTGTGCACCCGGACAATCTACTGGCGTCGGTGGCCAAGGCGGTCCAGGGGCGCGGCCGCTCGCCTTCCCAGTAACGTGTCCCCTTTCCCCTTCATTCCCATCCGTCTCGCTTGTCTTCTCCTGCTGATTGTTTACGGGTTGAGCGGGTGTGCGGGTCGTCAGCCGAAGTATGCCGCTTCCCCTGCCGACTATCCTGTCGGGTACGTCGAGCGCGGATACGCCTCCTGGTACGGTCCAGGATTTCACGGGAATAAGACCGCCAGTGGCGAAGTGTACGACAGCCATCGGTTAACGGCAGCCCACCGGACCCTCCCACTGGGCACCGTGGTGCAGGTCCGATCCCTCACCAATGGGCGTCGGGTCACGGTGCGCATTAACGACCGCGGTCCCTTCGTCAGGGGTCGAATCATTGATCTGTCGTTGGCAGGGGCACAAGCCCTGGCGATGGCCGGGCCGGGCACCGATCAGGTCGAACTCCGGGTCGTCGGGCACGGCGGGCGCCCAGGCACATTGGGCCCTCTCAGGGTCCAAGTCGCCTCGTTTGGCGAGCAGGCCAATGCCCAGGCGCTGGCACGGAAACTCAAAGAAACGTACTCTGACGTGCGAATCGTGACTGTTGAGCTTTCGTCGAGGAGGCGCTACAGGGTGCAAGTCGGACAATTCGTCTCGGCACAACAGGCTGAAGAGCTGGCCGAGCGTCTGGCGTCACAGTTCGATGTGGACCCGGTAGTGATCCGGGATGACTGAAAGAAAAAGTGGAAGGAGCCGAAGAATGGTTAGAAAATATTTGATGTCCCTGGTGATGGTGTTGCTTTTCCTCATTCTGTTGTCTGTCAACGGCCTACCCCAGACCGAGCCGGATTGTTCTCCAGCTGTCGAAGGGGCCTGCCAAAGAGCATTTGGAGGGTGCCTCAATGCGTGCGGTGGGGGGGACTCAAGATGCCAACAGGCGTGTTCGTATGCACGTGGCTTGTGTCACTAGGTTTTACTGCGCTTTGCTCGCGGCGAGCCCCTCCCCCAGCAGCCATCCCAACGCGTACAGGATCGGCATCACCACAAGCGCTACGAGCGGAGGAAGCCCCAACGCAATCGCAATGCCGAGAGACCCGCTCGACGACGTGAAGTATTCGCTCCAGGCGACGACCTGAATCCAGCACAACGCGACGAGCGACCCGCATCCGGCGACGATCACGCCAGTCTTCCGTGGAATGAAGATCGTTGCTTCTTCGCCTGCCGACGACTCGTAGATGCTCTGCGCCAGCACCGCGAAGGCGACAAACGGCAAGGCAGACCAGAGCGCCTGCGAGAGAAACAGGAGCAGGTAGAGTCCCGGGCTGTCGCTGTAGACGGCCAAGAAGACCTGCAGCCGACCGGTCTCCAGGTAGCTATCCACGGCGACCACGAGCAACAACGGCCAGACACACCCCGTCGCAATGATCGACCAGAAGACCGTCCAGGAGAAACGAGGCGTCAGCGCTGCGACTCGCTCTGGTGGCTCATCCAGGCCTGGAACCACTGGTAGTCGCTCTGGTAGGCGAACTCGGTGGGCAGGACGGCAGCGTCCTTGGTCGCCAGCAAGGCATAGGACCGCGGCCATTGCTTTGTCCACCAGGATTTGAGCTCGTCGGGCTGGTACGGATCGCCGTCCGCGTTGCGAACGCCGGCCGCCGTAATCACGTCGCGCACGATCGGCCAGGCCCGGTCCTTTCCCAGCCCCACCGTGCGCAGGTGCTCCTTGAGCAGAAAGACCACCCACACCTCGGTGCTGTGCTTCTTGTTGTGCCGGAAGTGGACGACCTGGCGGAATGGCGTGGAGTTCAGGCTCTTGATCACGGACGTGTAGTCCGGCCCGCCGAGCCGCCCGGCGGCACCGGCGATGCCCTCGAGCAGCGCCGATAGGTCCAGCTCCGGCGTCGAGGAACTGGCCTCCTGCGCCTGCGGGCTATGAGGCTGCGGGTTCGGGCCGGGATGGGACTCCGTCAGCATCTGCAGGAATGGACGCAGCTCACGCAGGCGCTTCACAGCCTGTTTGAGAAGCCGTTCGGATTCGATCCAGTAGTCGAGGTCGCTCTTCACCGTCCGCTCCTTGCCGGCGGGAGGCAGGATGGGCGGCACCCAATAGCGGATCAAGACGAAGAGGACATAATCGAGGTCGCCCTTGGCGCCGTGCGCCTTCATGAGGGCTTCCATGCCCCCGGACTCCGGCGCCAGAAAGCTCTCGCACTGGGCATCCACGCCCAGCCGCTTGGCCGTCTGCCGCCACCAGGAGGTGAACTGCATCCATTGCGACGGAGTGAGCATCGCGACCCCTTGCGCGCGCCCGGACGGCGGCGGGCGGGCCCCGCCGGGCTCTCAAGGCATCGTACTCCACCATGTGTCCGATTTCAATTCACCCCATACATCTTTTTGCCGTCTCTGGCCGTAAATGCTATGATGCGTCCGTGAGATTTCCTTTAGGGACGATTCACGGCGCATGGACGCGTTGAGCCCGAAACACCCATCCACCGTCGATCACACGCTCCTGGCGCGGGTCGCCAAAGGGGATCAGGAGGCGTTCGAGCGGCTCTACGCGCAGACCAGTTCGCTGCTCTACGCCCTCGTGTTGCGGATCGTGGGGAAGCCGGCCGACGCAGCGGACCTCCTGCAGGAGGTGTACCTGGAAGCCTGGCGCAAGGCCTCGAACTACGACACCGCTCGAGGCGCTCCGATGGCCTGGCTGGTGACGCTGGCGAGAAGCCGCGCCATCGATTGGGTCCGCGCGCTGGCCGCCCGCGGCAAGGACGTGACCGCCTCCCTCGACGACACGCCCGCCTCAGACCTCATCGCCCAGAACGCAGACGCCCTGGACATCCGCGCGGCCAACGAGCGCCAGGCCCTGGTCCGGGCTTCTCTCAAGTCCCTGCCGCCGGTGCAGCAGCAAGCGATCGAGCTCGCCTTCTATGAGGGATTGACGCACACGGAGATCTCCGAACGTTTGCATGTGCCCTTGGGAACGATCAAGACGAGAATCCGTCTGGGGATGGAAAAGCTCCGGGACGGCCTGCAGACTCTCTGGGAGGAGGAGTTGGGGATCCCCAACTAGGCGATCAGGTGGACCACGAGCAACTGGAAGAGAACCTGAGCCTGTACGCACTGGGCGCCCTCGACCCGGACTCGGTCCGCGAGATGGAACAGCACCTCGCGGCCGGATGCCCGGCGTGCAGTACCCTGCTCCGGCAATACCAGGCCGCCGTGACCATGCTCCCGTACGCGCTGCCGCACCAGACGCCCCCGCCTACACTCAAGTCCAGGATCATGACAGCACTCTCTGGACCTGCCGCCTCCACCACCAGCGCGAGAGCGGACAGGCCCGCGTCCCCGGTGCCTATCCCGACCGCGCCGCCGGACCTGGTCTCGTCGCGCCCCTTCTCCAGGATCCCACAGGACCTGCCCGAGATGCCGGCACCGCAGCCCCTATCACGCCGCAGTGCGTCTCCCACGTGGCGGGAGCAGTTGAGGGCGACGTCCCCGGCCTTGGCCCACGCGCTTGAAGCCCTGCTGAAGCGTCTATCCCGCCGCCATGAGTTTCACAAATGGCGGGAGCAGATGAAGGTAGAGTCTCCGGCCTTCGCCGCCGCGCTTGGAGTCCTGCTGCTCGGTGTGGCAGGCTACGCCGTTCACCAGTACAACACGTTTGAAGCGGAACGAACGGCGACAGCCCGGGAGAGAGCAGAGGCGGCCCAATCGAAGCAGGAGACCGCCGATCTCAAACGCCAGTTGGCGGATAAGGAAGCCGCACTCACCAAAGCGACGGATGAGCTGAAACGCACCGTCGAAACTCTGGGGACCACGCGCGAGCAACTCGCCCGGCACCAGGAACAGATCGACACGCTCCGGGCGCAACTCAAAACGGGGCGCGGCCGCAAGGGCGCCGAGGTTCTGCTGGCCGGAGGGGAGGATCTCCTGCGCATCCTGTCCTCCCCCACCGCCAAGATGGCGGATCTGCACGGGACCGACGAGGCCAAGGACGCGTATGCCCTGGTGTTTGTGGAACCGGAGACGCGGCGCGGGTTCTTCTACGCCAACAATCTCCCGTCTCTCCCAGCCGGCAAGACCTACCAGCTCTGGGTGATCACCGACAAACCCGTCAGCGCCGGGGTGTTCTCAATCGATCGCGGGCACAAGGGCCGCCTGCTGATGCGCAACATTCCCGTCGTGCGCCGCATCAAGAAATTCGCGGTGAGCCTCGAACCGGAAGGCGGCCTCCCGCAGCCGACCGGCAGCATCTACCTGGCCGGCGCGCCGTAAGCGCCCCGAACCTTCCTTACAGAACGACCGGCACCGCCTGCCCCAGACGGAGGAAGATGACTTTGAACCCGGCGGGACAGTGACCCAACGCGTGGCGGACCGCCTCGGTGTAGATCCGGGCTTGCTCCCGGTAGGCCTCGGCCCGTTCCGCCACGTCAACCTCGGTAACGCGGTCAGTCTTGTAATCCGCCAGCCACACCGTGCCGTCCCTCTTATAAATGAGGTCGATGCGCCCTTCCATTAGAGCGGGAGAGGGCCCCGCTGACGCCCCTCCCGCACCCACTAGAGTGAGAGGGGGCCCCGGCCACGGCATGAGGAAGGGGACTTCGCGGCCGAGAATCGTGGCCTCTTTCAATTCGCCGTAGGCGTCGGAGCGCGCAAAGGCCTGCAGCACCTCACGGGCCTCTGCGAGAATCTCGTCACGATTCCCTTTGAACTCGTCCGGGAGCCAGCGTGCGGCGCGGCGATCTAATTGTTCAAGCAACACTTCAACCGTATCGCGATAACTCCAGTCCTCTAGCGCTCTATGGACAAGGCCGCCGATGGCCGAAGCCAGCGTCGGGGAAGTTGTTGAAGTCGGCCCTTGGGGAGCGCCTTCGAGTGGGTGCGGGAGGGATGATGGTGTCAGGTAGAGGGATCGCTGGCGGCACTGCGACCACCGATCCTCACGGGCGCGCCAGCGGGCCTCAAACCCCGTGAGCTCGCGACGCGGCGCGGCGTCCTTCTTCTTCCGTCCTCCCCCGGCTCGCTTGCCGACGCCGGCGGGAATGACTGTCTTCGAGATGAGGTCGTCTGCAAGAGTAGGAGGGGGCCCCGCAGACACCCCTCCCACACCCACCTCCTCCTTGAGCAAGGCCAGGAAATTGCCCGGACTCTGCCGTCGCGTCAGCGCGCCCGAGAGCACGAGCCGCTCCTTCGCGCGTGTCATCCCCACGTAGAGCAAGCGCCGCCGCTCGGCCTCGAGACGCGCCTCCAGCTTCTCCGCCACGTACGCCCCGCCCAGCGTGCAGCGCTCGCCCAGCCGCAGGCCCAAGACTCCCGTGGACCAATCCTGCTGGACTTGGATCGGCTCGTAGGGAGGCTTGGTGCCGGCATGCAACCCGACCAGAATGACGATCGGGAACTCCAGCCCTTTGGCCTTGTGGACGCTCATGATCCGCACCGCCTCGCGGGATGTCTCCTCCGCCAGTCCGCTCTCGGACTCGTCCGGAGGGTCGGCGAGACGCGCTTTCAGCAGCTCCACGAAGCCGGCAAGCGTCATGCCGGGCTGATCCACGAGACCGTCGGCGAGCGCCCGCACCTTCCAGAGGTTCGCGACCGCCTGCTCGCCGTGCAAGGACGCCGCCGCCAGCTCCAGCAGGGGTAGCCGCTCGAAGATCAAGTCCAGCGCGTCCGGCAGCGGGCGCAGCGGGCAGTCCCGCTGCAGGGACGCGAGCGCCGCGTACAGCCGGCGTAGGTGACCGGCCTTGGGATGCGAGTCCAGACCGGACGGCCCCGTGCCGCGATAATCCAGCGGCCCCAGCGCGACGAGGTCCATGATCTCCCGATCGGTCAGCGCGCCCACGGCCGAACGCAGCAGTCCCAACAGCGCGACCTGATCATGCGGATTCTGAACGCAGCACACGAGGTTGACGAGGTCAATCACCTCCTGCCGCTGGTAGAAATGTCGCTCCCCCTCCGCCACGTACGGCAGGCCGTGCCGGCGCAAGGCGCCCAGATACTCCCAGCTTTGCGTGAACGTCCGAAACAGCAGCGCCACATCCCCCGGCTCGACCGGACGGCGCCGTCCGTCCCGCTCGATCAGCACGTCCTGCCCGATGACCTCATGCTTCAGCCACCGCGCGACGGCTTCCGCTTCGGCCTCGACGCCTTCCTCGGCGCTGAGCGAAGCCCGCTCCTCATCGCGCGACGAGGATGCCACCAGCCGAAGCTCGACGCCCTGTGTCTGGGCGCCGGTCTTGCGGTCGGGGTCCGGCTCCAGGGGATCGTAGCGCGGCTGGAGGCCCGGGCGCTCGCGGATCAATCGCTCGAAGACCTGGTTGACGGCCATGAGGATCGTGCCATGACTGCGGAAATTCCGGGTGAGGGTGAGCGGCAGGCCGTCCTGATCCTCCACCATCTGGCGGACGCGCTGGAACGCCTCGATATCAGCGCGACGGAACGCGAAGATCGACTGCTTGGGATCGCCGACGATGAACAGCTTGCCGGGATGCAGGCGTACGTTTGGCCAGGCCTCGGCCAGTCTGTCCTCATGCTCGGCCAGGAAGAGGAGGATCTCGTACTGAACCGGATCGGTATCCTGAAACTCATCCACGAGGATGGCCTTGAACAGGCGCTTCAGCCGCGCCCGGACCTGCGGGTGGGTCTTCAGCAGGTCGCGGGCGCGGGCCAGGAGGCCGTCGAACCGGACGTAGCCCGCATCGAGAAACCGTTGCCGGCACTGCGCGGCGAACGGCTCCAGCAGCCCGAGCAGGTCGCGGAAGAAGGCGTGATCGCTCGCCAGCACCGCCTTGGCGGTCCTGACCAGATTGGCGGCGTCCTCAAACTCTTCCTCGCTCCAGCCGGCCGGAGGCTTCGCGCCTCCGTCCTTCTGCTCCAACAGCGTCCGCAGCTCCGCATCCAGTTCCGTAATGCCCGCAGGGCCGCCGCTGAGCACGCGGCCGAACAGACGGTCTGCGGCAGCCAGCAGCGCTTCGATTTGACGCGGCTTCTTCCCTCCCTCGCGGGAGGCCGACAAGAGCTCCCCTGCCCGCTGCTGCTTGCGTTCAAGCCAGGACCGGAGCGTCGGCGCGAGCCCGCCGCCGACCTGGTCTTTGAGCGAATCGAGCGGGATGAGGTCATTGACCAGGGCCTTGGCGAACAACTCCAGCCCGGCCAGGTCCATGCCGCGCAGCACCCGTTTCCACCGCTCCTGCCGGGGACAGGTGCCGCCGAGCTCGCCGTCCAGCCACTCACGCCACTCGCGCGTGAAGAAGTCGTCGAAGACGAACTCCTCATCAGGCGTGAACCGGGGATCCACGCCCGCTTCCAGGGGATAGAGGCGCAGGAGGTGCGCGGCGAAACTATGAATGGTCCCGATCTGGCTGTTCTCGAGCTCGCCCAGCGCCGCCTCGACCCGGCCCCGCAGCTCGTCGGTGGAGAGGCGATAGCGCGTGCGCAGGTCGGCGGCGGACAGGCGGTAGCGATCCCACAGCTCGCGGGCCGCCGGGGAGTCGTCCGGCGCCAGGACGCACTCCAGGCATTCCCGCAGGCGGATCTTGATCTCGTTGGCGGCCTTGTTCATGAACGTGAGCGCGACGACCTGCGACAGCGGCACCGCCTCGGGCGATTTGACGAGCAGGTGCACCAGGCGCGTGATCAGCAAGGTCGTCTTGCCGGTGCCCGCGCTGGCCGTCACCACCACGTTCCGATCGAAGGTCGTGGCGGCAAGAACCCGCGCCTGCTCGTCCCGTATCGCGGTCACGGCGTCACCTCCCTCCGCCTGCTCGTTGCTGCCGGAGGTCCTCCAAGATTCGTTTCGCTACGTTGTCCCGCTGCCGCCACTTGGTCGGATGATGGGTCCGGCGGCAGGCCGGGGAAAACTCACAATAGTCGCAGTACTCGCCGGGCAGGATAAAGAAGCGCCCGTGCTGCACCCCCTCGAGGATCACGCGCACGGTCCCCTCCCCGCAGACCGCCGCGAGCCTCGTCCGCACCACCGGCCCGTTCGGCCAGTACGGGGCAAGGAAATAGAAGGCCGCCTCGTCCGGCACGGCCGGCTCCTCCTTTAAGACGCCGGTGGCGGCCAGCAAGTACAGCGGCGGCTGCAGGCGCTTCCCTCTGAGGGCCGCCGTCGCCAGATCGCGGTCTTCCAGTTTGGGCCCGCCCGACTCCGTGTACTTGTAGTCCACGATGCGGACATGGGCCTGCCCGTTCTCCCGACGCACATCCACCCGATCGAGGCGGCCGCGGATCGGCACGTGGCGCTGGGTGTCCGGCAACGTCGCGCCGAACGAGCCGGTCACGGCCACCTCGAACAAGAGCGGACGGTAGCCGGACGCCCGCAGCTCCTGGAGGTCGTTCTCGATGAACGTCCGGACGAGGCGAGTGAGGTCTTCCTTGACCAGAGACCAGAGCAAGGGATAGCCGACGGGTTCGGTGGCTTCGAAATGGGTGAAGGCTTCGTCGGCAGCCGCACCCAGCCAGGCGTCGATGTCGGAGGAGGTCACCTGATCCGGAGCGACCTTGCGTTCAGTCAGCCGCTGGTAGAACAGTCGGAGGATGGCGTGGCACAGGGTGCCGCGGGCCCGCGCGTCCGGCACGAGGACGGAATCGGGCGTCTCCAGCGGCTCGAGCCGCAGGACTTTTTCGGCAAAATACTTGAAGGGACACTGCGCGTAGCGTTCCAGGGCCGTGGGCGAGACTCCGTGCCGCTCCAACATCCGCCAGTGGGCGCGGGCGACTCCGACCATGCCGTCATGGGGCGTCAGCGCCGGCTTCATCGAGTCAAGGGAGGCGACCGCCGCCAGCCCGTGCGCGAACAGCTCGGGCGGCTGATGCAGCCGCAACACCGACGTGAGGCTGGACGACGCGCCCCCTTGCAGGATCATCAGCAGGCCCGCCTCGCGCGGCGTGAGGACGGCGTAGTCGGACGGCCGCTGGGCAAACGGCCGCTCCGTCCACCGTAACGTCGGGCGACGCGTGATCCGGAGCTCGCTCTCGCCGACGTGCGGCTTCAGCTCCGCCAGGTAGCCGGAGGGGACCATCATGCGGCCGTCGCGGTCGGCGCGTTGATGGCTGAGGACGACCCGCTCGCGGGCCGAGCGGAGCAGGAGCGCGACGAGCAGGCGCTCTTCCTCGAACCCCTCCAGCTTGCACGGGATCTTGAAGCCGAGATCGCGCGCCAGGACAACCCGGTCGGCATCGCGCAAGAACGGGTCCTCCTGGACGGAGCGCGGGAAGACCTTCTCATTGAGCCCGAGCACGAAGAGGGCGCGGAACGGCACGCCGCGGGCGTCCATCGCATCCAGGACCTGGACTCCGTGGCGATCGCCAGCCGCGGACGGCACGCGGGCACGCTCTAGCACGCGGATGACATGCTCCACCCAGTCCGCCAGGGTGATGGCCTCGCTCAACTGCTCCAGCGACGCGACGGACTCCAGACACGCCTTGATGGCCGTCTGCACCCGGTCTGCGTGCGTGTCCGACGCGCCCGTCTCCCAGGCCGGCAGGTGGAAGTATTCCGGCAGCAGCTGTCGAAACTCTTCGGTGTAAGCATCCCATCCCGCCGTGCCGGGCAGCGCCGAGAGGGCCCGGTGCAGCCGCGCGACCAGGTCGAACAGCAGCGCCACCTGCTCGGCGGCGATGGCCGGCCGGGGCTGCTCCGCGTCATCGTCAACAGGCACGGCAAGGCCCGTCTTCGCGGCCCGCTCCAGGCGCAGCCAATCGCCCAGGCTGCCATCTTCCGGATTGCCCCGAACGATGCCCAGACGGCGGGTCGCCCAATCCCACAGGTCCGGGCGCAGATTTGCATCAGCCGGACAGAGTTCTGCAACTCGGAAGGCGGGGGAAGTCAAAACCTCGATCACGAAAGCCCGCGGGAAGGCTTCCACCGGGAGGCGGAGAAACCGGATGATCGTCTTGACCAGCGGTTCATGGATCAGGGGCTCGCCCACCGGACAGGCGAAGGGAATCCGGTTGTCATCAAAGATGCGGCGGAGAGTCGGCATATAGGGGTCGAGCGTCCGCGCCACGACGCCGATCTCCAGCGGATCGCAGCGGGAGTCCTCGATCAGGCGGAGAATCTCCTTGGCCGCCGCCGCCACCTCGTCCTCGACGCCGACGACGCTGACGATGCGGCAGGCCCCGCGAACAGCCGGTGCCATTTCATCAGCCAGCGATGACGTAGTGGGTGTGGGAGGGGCGCTTCGGGTGGGGCCCCCTCCCACTCTAATGGCCAACCCCTGGATGTACGTCTCAAAGAACCGCTGCGCGAACCGGTAGTCCGCGGATTCCGGTCGCACGGGGAAAAAGAGCGTGGTGGGGTACGCGCCCGCGACGGCCTTGAAGAAATCCAGTTGGCCTTGGGTCAAGTCGTAAAAGCCGTAGTAGCAGATGCGGGCCATGCGGTTCAGGAACGCGGAGTCCGCCACGCGCTCCATGGCCAGGGCGGCCAGATCGTCCGGATCGGCGAGCCGCAGCGCCCGGTCCACTTCGAGAACGGCCGCGTACAGGCGAACCAGCGCGGCCAGGCGCGCCGGGTCGTCGGTCCTGAGCCGCCCCTCGTCCAGCGCCTGTAACACGGCGGACGGATCCACCCGCGCTTCCTTCAGGTCCTGGACCGTCGCCCAGAGACCGGTCCAGAGCCCCTGCATCCCCCGCCGGTCGCGGAATGCCTCCGCGCCGGGCACGCCGCGGTCCACGAGATAGCGCAGCAGCTCTTCGCGGAAGGATCCGTTCACCAGGGCCGGCAGGATTTCTCCGCCCGCCTCCCGGAGCACGGTCATGGCCAGTTGATGGAACGTCAGCACGTGGCACTCAAGGAGCGCGCGCCCCTGCTCCACGGACAGGAGCCATTTCACGCGCCGCGCGAGCTGATGCGACGGGACCACGATGGCGAGCGGGCGGAGCGGATCGTCCTGTTTCAGCGAGTGGGATTCAGCGACGAGGGCGTTTTCGAGATCGGGATGGAACGGACCGGTGACGATCGAGAGCATGACGGAAGTAGCCTAACGGAAAACCGAGAGGGGCACAAGAACGGATGTCACCTTTTGCACGCTGCCGTGTCTCATTGACAAGGAAAACAGTCCAGCATACTCTTTCCAAACACGGATTCACGATGGACCAGGAACTCGTTCAGTATCTCGATAGCCGATTCCAATCGGTTACCAGGCAATTCCAAGAGTTGCGGGGGGAGATGAGTGAACAGCTCCAAGGGTTGCGCGGCGGGACGACCGAGGGGTTCCAAGGGTTGCGTGATGAGACGACTGCGGGGCTCCAAGAGTTGCGTGGCGAAATGACCGCGGGGTTCCAAGAATTGCGCGGCGAGATGACCGCAGGGCTCCAAGGGTTACGCGGGGAGATGACTGAGGCGCTCCAGGGGTTGCGCGGCGAGATGACCGCGGGGTTCCAAGGGTTACGCGGGGAGATGACTGAGGAACTCCAAGAGTTGCAGGGGGAGATGACCGCGGGGCTGGAAGAGGTCAAGCGGCACTCCGGCGTGCTGGTAGAAGGCCTCCGGCACGAGCTTCAGCTCGTGGCCGAAGGCTTCGCCATGCACGTCCAAGTTCAGCACGTGCAGGAACGGGAATACCACGACCGGCAGCATCAGGAGACCCGCGCGCTCATCCGATCACTCTATGATGAGCTCCGGCAGCAGCACGACCACCTCCGCCAGCGTGTCGAGAACCTCGAACAGAAGAGACAGAACTAGGGCCGAGCGGCATGGCAGACAGAAGATACAGCCAACGGGGCTATCGGGAACACGAGAAGGAGCGGCAGGGAAAGCCCAAGGACCCTGCGCGATCGGGCGCGCCTGCGATGCCTCAAACTCTGACCGTCTCCCGCTGCACGGACTGCGGAACGCTGCTGCCGCCTCTCACCGACTCGCTCGGCCAGTGTCCCAAGTGCAGGTCAGAACTCCATTCCTGCCGGCAGTGCGCCCACTTCGATCCCGGCCAGCATTTTGAGTGCACCCAGCCTGTGCCGGAGCGCATCTCCAACAAAGGCGCTCGCAATGAGTGCACGTTCTTCTCGCTGCATGTCACGGTGGAACGTGATGCCTCGTCGGGGTCCGCGCGCCCTGAAGATGCTCGCCGCGCTCTTGACAACCTCTTCAAGAAGAAGTAGCTCGGCCTCCTAGCCCTCCGCCGGAGCCTGTCCCTGTCTTGTTCGATGTAGGGGCGCCGTGTGCTGCGTCCGTTCCTTCATGATCTGAAGAGTGCGGCGGGAGGAAGCGGAGCGGGAAATGGAGTCTGACCCTAATTTTCTTTTCCCGTGAGCAAAGACACGGGGCGCCTGCAGCAGGCGCCCCGTGGAGTGATTGTTGGCTTACTTCAGGTGCTTGCTGACGAGTTTCGTCATCTCGAACATCGACACCTGTGTCTTGCCGCGGAAAACCTCCTTGAGCGCGGCGTCAGCGTTGATCATGCGTCGGTTCTTGCGGTCCTGCAGCTTCTTGCGCTTGATGTAGGCCCAGAGCTTCTTGGTCACTTGGGTGCGCGGCATGGGTTTGTTGCCGATCACCGCGCCGAGAGCGGCGCTGGGTTTCATCGGTTTCATGAATGCGGCACTCGGCTTCCTCTTCTTCTTAGCCATCGTCTATCTCTCCTCTCAATAGAGTTGGGTGTAATGTTTCCGCGTGGACGGGTACGGCCAGCGCGAGATTGCGTCAACCCGAGTGAAAAGTCAACTACAACCCATTTTTCTGTCCTTGTCCCCGTCTGTCTACTTTCGCTGCTGGGCCGCGCGCAACGCCTCGGACCAGGCGTCGCGGACAGTCTTGACTTGCGGGTGATCCTCGGCCAGCACGCCCGCTTCGACCAGCACCGCGAGCCGCGGATTGGGATCCAATCGCAGTACGCCGCCGATGTCCAGCACGGCCTGCGCGTCCTTCAGGACTTGCACGAAGGCCTCCAGCCAGGAATCCAGGATGGCGGCCAGGGCCGGCGAATCCTTGGGCATCCGCCCGAGCCGGACTTGCGGGAGCAGCTTGGGAATGGGGTCCGACCGCTGCAGTAATTTCATCGCGCGGTCGAGGAACTGCTCGGGAGTCTCCATCTACCCGGAGGGCGGTGGCTACCCAGTCTCGGGGCCGCAGTCCGTGCCGTTGCAGGGACCGCAAAACCAGGCGCCGTCATTGAACATCATCGGCTCGTCGCAGACCGGGCAGTTCGGCGGCTTTTCTCGCGGCAGGGCGCGCAGGGCATCGAGGTCCAGCTCGTTCTCGGATTCGTCAGCCACGTGCGGCTCCTACCTGTCCGGCGGCCTGACGCCCAGCGCCTTTTCCGCACTCTCGCGGGAGGGCACGCCGATGAATTTCAGTTTGCCGTCGATGATCGTGGCCGGCGTGGCGCGGATCGCGTGCCGGTCCACCAGTTCCTGCCCGTCCGGGCTGAGGATATCCACCTCCCGGTAGCTGAAGCTGTGCTTCACGCGCAGCCCCTTCCAGAGCTCCTTGGCGGCCGGGCAAGCTCCGCAGGTCTGCGAATAGAGTAATGTGACATTCGCCATACGTGTATCGTAACACCCGCCCTGCCCGCCTTCAAGATGAAGAATAGGGGACAGGCTACTGGTTCGTCTTGCGCGTCCGGAATGGGCGGAGAGGGTTGTGGCAGGTGGGGCAGAGATCCAGCGAGCCACGCTTCTCCAGATAGTCCAGGACAGTTTGGACGTACGTGGCGTGCGACCACGTGAGCGGCGACACGGACAGCGGCTCGTTCGTGTAGGGATGGACCTGCTCGGCCAGGACGCCGGAGGCCAGCGCCCGATCGGCCACCCACTCCAGCAGCGGCACCGCCTCCTTGAGCTGATCTGCGGTCGTCGCCTTCTTGATCAGCCATTGGGCGACCCACAGCGTGCAGACGAACCAGGGGTTGCCGGGCACGTTGTCGAGGTCCTGGCTGACCTGGTGATAGTGGTCGTTCTCGTAGCGCGCGATCCCGCCCACCGCCGTCTTGCACCAGAGCCGGTCGCGGATGGCCTGCATGGTCCGCGTTACCCGCTCCTCCGCGGGATCGTAGACCCCGAAGCAGCCGACCGCGTACAGGCTCGCGTCGATCGTCGGATCCACGTTGTCCAGCGTCCCGTTCTTCTTGAAGGTGACCATGCGCGCGAAGCGGTTCAGCTCCTGGCGGTACAAATAGCGGTCCATCCCCGCCTTCACTTCGGCCGCGGCGCGGCGGTAGGTGCCGGTCAGGCCGGCCTGGCCGAACCCCTCGGTGAAGTTCGACGCGGCCATCAGGCCGGCGTAGACCGCCGCGCAGGTGAAGGCCATCACCCCGTGGCGCTCTTCCCACAGATCATATGAGGCGCGCGGCAGGCCGGTGACCGGATCGCGGTAAGCGGCCATCCAGTTGGCGGCCCGCTTGACCAGCGGCGCATAGAGCGGCGTGATGAACTCCACGTCGCGGAAGCGTTCGAAGTGATGCCACAGGGCCCAGATCACGAGCGCCGTCTCGTCCTCCTGGATCGGCAGTTGGGGCTCGCCGTCCTTGACCCAGGGGTGCCAGGAGGACGCCAGAGTCCCGTCCGGGTTGTACTTGTGGAGGAAATAGCCCTCCGGCGTCAGCAACTGCGAGCTGAGGCGGAAGAACCGCCGGGTGAGCTGCGGGTAGCCGGCGACGTCCAGCGCGTGCGCGACCAGCGCGCCGTCCCGTGGCCAGAGGTATGCGTAGGTGTCGCGCGCCTCGGTCGCGATGTCCGAGTCGTTCGCCGCGATGATCGCCCCGCTCTCGTCCACCTGGGTCCGGATGACCAGCAGGCTCCGGTAGTAGAGGTCCATGACCTTGCGCGAGAGATCGCCGAAGTTGATGCAATCCTGGTTGAGCCAGTAGCGCCAGTACTTGTCCGTCCTCGATAGATAGTACTCCGGCAGCCGCTCCTCAACCCGCTTGTTCAGGTTGTTGACGCTGAACCAGTCCTCCCCCGCGACCATCCAGTACCACGCCTCCTGCGACCCCTGCTTCGGCACCTTGAGGAAGATGCCCAGCGTGGAGTCCACCGCGCCTTGCGTGATCGGGCCGGCCTCCAGACGGCCGTCCTCGGCGTCCCGCCAGGTTCCTTCCGCCCCCGGCACCTCCTTGCGGCCGGTGGCGAAGTGCTGGACGCCGACCGTCCCGTTCGCCATGCAGTTCGTCAGGAAATACCGCCGCATCTTGTAGTGGGTGACGGTCTTGTGCTTGGGCTCGTAGGCCGCCGTGTCGCCGACGTCGGATTCGTAGAGATGGAAGTCCTGGTGGAGGAACAGGCGGATGTCGCGCTCCCGATCGGCCAGGTTCCGCACGATGATCTTCCGGACATAGACCGACTCATAGAAGTCCACGGCGTCCGAGCAGACGAGCCGGACCTGCAAGCCGGGATGATAGGCCTCGACCTGCGAGACCATCGTCCCCTCCTGGTACTTGAGGGAGATCTGCCAGTCGGGCCCCAACCAGGAGAGTTGCCCGTCCACCCACACGCCGAAACGGGACGGATGGCCGACCGTCTGGTTTTCCTTGCCGACGTGGGGGAAATAGATGTCGCGGATTTGATAGTAGCGGTCGAAGGTGACGAGGAGCTTGCCGTTGCCGAGAGGGATGTCCCGCGGCATGCGGGCTAACTGGCGGTGGCGAGGGCCGCGAGCTTCGGTTGGCCGCTCAGCACGGCCACGACGTTCTCAGCCGCCATCACGGCCTGCCGACGGACCGACTCCTCCGTGTTGGAGCCGGCATGGCAGGACACCAGCACGTTTTCCTGGGTCAGGAGAGGCACCGTGAACAGGTTCTCCTCGCTCGGCAGGTCGAATGCCGCCCCGCGCAGGCGCTGCCCGCGCAGCGCGTCCAGGACGGACCCTTCGTCGATGAGTTCCGGGCGGCCCGTGTTGATCAGGTACGATCCGGGGCGGATCCGTCCGACCCGCATCTTGGAGAGCCAGCCCCGCGTCTCGGGATTGAGGCCCAGGTGCAGGGTCACGATGTCAGAATTCTTGAGGAGCTCGTCGGCCGGGACATACTCGATCCCGTGATGCTCGGCGAAGGACACGTCCGGATGCATGTCGAACCCCAGGACGTTCATCCCCAGGGCCAGCGCGCGCTTGGCGACCTCCTTGCCGATCCCGCCCATGCCGACGATGCCCAGGGTCTTCCCCATAAGCTCGACCCCGGCAACGGACGACCACTTGCCGTTGCGGATGTCGCGGTCCATCTGCGGGATGCCGCGCAGCAGCGCGAACATGAGGCCGAGCGTCAGCTCGGCCACCGCCGCATGGGTGACGCCCGGCGTGAAGGTCACGGGAATGTGCCGCGCGGCGGCCACGTCCACGTCGATGTTGTCCACGTGAGTGCCGAACTTGGAGATGACTTTGAGCCCGGTCGCCCGATCAAGCACCCGGTGCGTCACTGGATCATCCCCGACGATGACGGCGTCCATGCCGACGATATAGGCCGCCATTTCGTCTTCCGTCAGGGTCCGGGGGCGGGGGTTTGCGATGACTTCGTACCCTGCCTGCTTCAGGATGCCCAGATGCTCCCCCTCGAGATCCAGAAACCCCCTGGGGGTGACGAGTACGCGCGCTGCCATGCCATTGCCTCCTGCCGAGCCTTGCCGGACGGGACCTGCTCTGTGCGCCGGGATTCTACCATCGTTTGCGAAACACCTCAACCAGATAATCATTTTTGTTCCGGGGGCCTGCCCAGTTGTTTCGCCGCCCCGGAATGGGCTATGGTACACGCCGCATGCTGCGTCGGTTCACACACCTGCTGCTCCTCCCTGTCCTGTCCGGAACGCTGCTCGTCCTGAGCTTTCCGACGTACGACCTGGACTTCCTGGCCTGGATCGCTCTGGCCCCCCTCCTGATTGCCATCCGGGAGAAGCCCTGGAAGACGGCGTTCGGACAGGGCTGGCTGGCGGGCCTCGTGTTCTTCGTCGGGACCTTGTCGTGGGTGATCAACGCCATGCACCAGTACGGGAAGATCCCCTTCCCTGTCAGCTTCTTCGTCATGCTGCTCCTGGCGGGGTACTGCGCCCTGTTCGTCGCGCTGTTCGCCGCCATCCTGGTCGCGCTCACGGATGCCCGCGGTTTGCTCCGGCCCTGGACCGCCGCGGCCCTGTGGGTCGCGCTGGAATGGCTGCGCGGCCATCTCTTCTCCGGCTTCCCCTGGGCGCTGCTCGGCTACAGCCAATACCACACCCTGTCAGTCATTCAGATCGCGGACGTGACCGGCGTCTACGGCGTCTCATTCCTCCTCGTGCTCGTGAACGCGCTGGTGGCCCGGTTCGTCGAGGCGCTCGCATCGCGGGTCGGGCGCGGTGCCAAGCCGATCCCCTTTCCCTGGGTGACCGTCGCGCTGGCCGCTGGGCTCGTCGCCTTCGTCGTGGACTACGGGTACTGGCGCCTGGACCCGCGCAACAACCCGACGAACGAGCACTCCCTTCGCATCGGCCTCGTCCAGCCCAACATCGACCAGGCGCAGAAATGGGACGTCGCCTTCCGCCGGCAGGCCATTGACCGCTATAAGAAATTGACGGCCCAGGTCGTGCAGGAAGTCGATCTGGTGGTCTGGCCGGAAGCGGCGACCCCGTTCTTCTTCGACGTGGAGACCGACTATCGCGAAGAGCTGCTGCGGTTCGTGCGGGAGCGCGGCGTTCCGCTGCTCTTCGGCTCCCCGGCCCTGGACAGCAAATCCGAAGGCAGTCCGCGCCTGTTCAACAGCGCGTATCTGGTCAGCAGCACTGGCACGGTGCTGGACCGGTACGACAAGGTCCACCTGGTGCCGTTCGGCGAGTACATCCCGCTCAAGCCGGTTTTCTTCTTCCTGAACAAGCTGGTCGTAGGCCTCGGGGACTTCGTGCCGGGGTCGGATCCCCGCGTGATGAGCGGGCCCAGCGGCCACCTGGGCGTGGTGATCTGTTTCGAGGTCATCTTCCCAGACCTCGTGCGCCAGTTCGTAGACCGGGGCGCAGACTACGTGGTGACGATCACCAACGACGCCTGGTTCGGCCGGACCAGCGCGCCGTACCAACACTTCGCCATGGTCGTGTTCCGCGCCGTCGAGAACCGGGTGCCGTTCGCCCGCGCCGCCAACACCGGCATCTCAGGCTTCATCGATGCCGAGGGGCACATCCTGCGCACGACGGACATCTTCGTGGAGGGCGCGCTGAGCGGCGAGGTCCGGATCGGCGGCACGCGCACCATCTACACGGCGTACGGGGACCTCTTCACGTTGGGCTGTGCTATACTGACGCTGTTCGTGGCAGCGCGGATGTGGCGCCAGGGCGCATTTAGGGGAGACTATGCTCGACGACCTGAAAGCTCGCCTAGCGAGCCTCACTACCCGTTTTGACGAACTGCGGGGGCATCTTTGACCTCGCCTCGCTGAAATCCCAGATCCAGACATTGGAAGCCCGCATGGCCGCCCCAGACTTCTGGGGGGACCGTCGCGCGGCCCAGAGCACCATCCGGAAGAAGAACCTCCTCGAACGGGAGCTCAAGAGCTGGGGCGACATGGAGCGCCGGCTCGACGACCTCCGCGCGATGGTCGAGCTGGCGGAGTCCGAGCACGACGCCTCGCTGGAAGAGGAGCTGGCCGCCGAACTGGTCCAGGCCGAGCAGGCCCTGACCCGGCTTCGCGTCAATCACCTGCTGCGCGGCGAGATGGACGCGAACAACGCAATCCTCTCGATCCATCCGGGCGCCGGGGGGACGGAGTCCCAGGACTGGGCGGAGATGCTCATGCGCATGTACGTGCGATGGGCGGAGAACCGGGGCTACAAGGTCGAGACGCTGGACTATCTTCCCGGGGAGCAGGCCGGCATCAAGAGCGTGACGCTGAACATCGCCGGCGAGAACGCCTACGGCTACCTCAAGGCTGAGGCCGGCGTCCACCGCCTGGTGCGCATCTCCCCGTTCGACGCCAACAAGCGGCGGCACACCTCCTTCGCCTCCGTCTTCGTCTATCCCGAGATCGAGGACGACGTGGAGGTGACCCTCGAGGAGAAGGACCTCAAGATCGACACCTTCCGCTCAGGCGGGGCCGGCGGCCAGAACGTCAACAAGGTGGAGACCGCCATCCGCATCACGCACATCCCCACCGGCATCGTCGTGCAGTGCCAGAACGAGCGCTCCCAACTCAAGAACAAGTCCGGCGCGATGAAGGTGCTGCGGGCGCGCCTCTACGAGCTGGAACGGAAGAAAAAGGAGGAGGAGTTCAACGCCTTCGTCGGGGAGAAGAAGGAGATCGGCTTCGGCAGCCAGATCCGCTCCTATGTCTTCCAGCCCTACCAGCTCGTCAAGGACCACCGGACCAACGTGGAGGTGGGCAATATCAACGCCGTCATGGACGGCGACCTCGACCCGTTCATCGAGGCGTACCTGCTGCAATCGGTGAAGCAGGAGCGGTAGGGGCAGACCTATGTGTCTGCCCATCAATCCTTTGATATAATGCCGGCCCGATGGAAGAATTGAACGACCAGATCGCCCAGCGGTTCAAGAAGCTGGACCAGCTTCGAAGCCTGGGGATCGATCCGTTCGGCGGGAAGTTCGACGTCCAGGACCGCGCCGGCGATCTGATCGCGCGCTACGGCACAGCGACCAAGGATGCGCTCGAGCAGAAGCCCGTCACCACCACCATCGCCGGCCGGGTGATCGCCCTGCGCTGGTTCGGCAAGGCCGCCTTCGCCTCCCTCCAGGACGGCGTGGACGCCATCCAGGTGTACTTGAAAAAAGACGTCCTGGGCGAGCAGGGCTTCGCCCTGGCGGACCTGCTCGACATCGGCGACTGGATCGGCGTCAGCGGCCGGCTCTTTCGGACCAAGACGAACGAGCTGACGGTCGAAGTCAAACAGCTCACCCTGCTCTGCAAGGCCCTCCGCCCGCTCCCGGAAAAATGGCACGGCCTGACCGACGTCGAGACGCGGTACCGCCAGCGCTACGTGGACCTGATCGCGAACCCGGAGGTCAAGCGCATCTTCATCACGCGCAGCCGGATCATCCAGGCCATCCGCACCTTCCTCGTCGGCAAGGGCTTCCTGGAGGTGGAGACGCCGATGATGCACCAGATCCCCGGCGGCGCCACCGCGCGCCCGTTCGTCACGCATCACAACACGCTCGGGACCGATCTGTACCTGCGCGTCGCCCCGGAGCTCTACCTCAAGCGGCTGATCGTCGGCGGGCTGACCCGGGTGTACGAGATCAACCGCAACTTCCGGAACGAGGGCATCTCGACCATTCACAACCCCGAATTCACGATGCTCGAGTTCTACATGGCGTACGCGGACTACACGGACCTGATCCCTCTGACCGAGGAGCTGATCGTGGAGCTCGTCGAGACCGTCCACGGCAAGGGGACGCAGGCCATCCCCTACCGCCTGCACCCGAACGAGGACACGACGACCATGATCTCGTTCGCCCACCCCTGGAAACGCGTCAGCTACCGGGCCGCGATCGCCGATCGGCTCGGCGCGACGCTCCAGCAGATCACCGACCCCGCGTACGTCCTGAGCGAGGCCAAGAAGCACCGGTGCGAGCTGAAGGGCGGCGAATCGTACTGGCAGCTGATGGTCCTGCTGTTCGGGCAGGTGGTCGAGCCCACGCTGATCCAGCCAACGTTCATCACCGACTTCCCGGTCGAGATCTCCCCCCTGGCCAAACGCAAGGCGCGCGACCCGGAGCTCACCGACCGCTTTGAGCTCTACATCGCCACCCGCGAGATCGCCAACGCCTTCTCGGAGCTGAACGACCCCATGGACCAGCGCAAGCGCTTCGAGGCGCAGATGGCCGAGCGGGCCAAGGGCGATTTGGAGGCCCAGCGCCTGGACGAAGACTTCCTGCGCGCGCTCGAGCACGGCATGCCGCCGACGGCCGGGGAAGGGATCGGCATTGACCGGCTCGTCATGCTACTGACCAACCAGACGTCCATTCGCGACGTGATCCTCTTCCCCCAACTGCGTCCGGAAAAATAATCCGTGAACCTCCCGTACGAAGCCTTCATCGGTCTCCGCTACCTCCGGGCCAAGCGCCGCAATCGCACCATCTCGTTCAACACGCTCATCTCCATGATCGGCGTGACCATCGGCGTGGCGGCCCTGATCGCCACGCTGGGCATCATGACGGGCTTCAAGGAGGACCTGCAATCCAAGATCCTCGGCACGAACTCGCACATCATCGTCACCACCCGCACCGGCGAGACGATCAAGGACTACGCCGCGCTGACGGACAAAGTGGCCGCCGTCCCCGAGGTGGTAGCCGCCACCCCGTTCATCTTCAAGCAGGTCCTGCTCACGTCGGAGAGCGGCTCGCACGGCGTCGTGCTGCGCGGCATCGACGTGCGGCGCGAGCCGACGGTCACGGAGATCGCGAAGAACCTCCGCGCCGGCAGGCTGGAAGAGCTGGAACACGCCAGGTCGCCCGGCTCCCCGTCTTTGCTCCCCGGCATGATCATCGGCAAAGAGCTGGCGTTGCGGCTGGGCGTCTTCATGGGCGACCGGCTGAACGTCGTCTCCCCGGTGGGCCCCCTCACTGCCCTGGGCATGCTCCCGAAGGTACGGGGCTACCGCGTGGCCGGCGTGTTCGAGTCCGGGATGTACGAGTACGATTCGTCGCTGGTCTACGTGTCGATCAAGCAGGCGCAGGAGTTCTTCAACATGGGCAACACGGTGACCGGCATCGAGGTGAAGGTCGCGGACATCTTCGCGGCGGACCGCATCGCCAAGGCGATCGAGCACACGATCGGCGTCCCCTACTGGGCGCGCGACTGGATGAAGCTCAACAAGAACCTGTTCTCGGCGCTCAAGCTGGAGAAGTTCATGATGTTCATCCTGCTGGTACTGGTCGTGATCGTCGCCTCCTTCAACATCGTGAGCACGCTCACCATGATCGTCGTGGAGAAGCACCGGGAGATCGCCATCCTGAAGGCGATGGGCGCGACCGGCCAGGCCGTGACGCGCATCTTCATGCTGAACGGGCTCGTGATCGGCATCGTCGGGACGGTGATCGGCATACCGCTGGGCTACAGCTTCTGCTGGGCGATCCAGACCTTCTACACCCTGCCGGGGGACGTCTACTACCTGAGCCGCATCCCGGTGAACATCAAGATCGTGGACGTCGTGACCGTCGCCGTGTCGGCGATCACCATCACGTTCCTGGCCACGATCCATCCCTGCCGGCAGGCGGCTCGCCTGGACCCGGCCGAGGCGATCCGGTACGAATGATGATTGCGGCCGTCGACCTCCGCAAATCCTTCAAGGTGGACCAGACCGTCATCCACGTGCTGAAGGGCGTGAGCCTGGAGATCAAGCGCGGCGAGCTGGTGGCCATCGTCGGCGCATCCGGCGTCGGCAAGACGACCCTCCTGCACATTTTGGGAACGTTGGATCGGCCGACCAGCGGCGCCGTGCGCTTCGACGGGAACGATGTGTTCGCCATGGACGATCAGGCGCTGGCGGAGTTCCGCAACCGTAAGATCGGGTTCGTCTTCCAGTTCCACCATCTGCTCCCGGAGTTCACGGCGCTGGAGAACGTGATGCTGCCGGCCCTGATCCGCCGGCAATCCCAGGCAGAGGCGCGCGCCGCCGCGGAGGCCGTGCTGAAGGAGGTGGGCCTGGAGCACCGGCTGGCGCACCGCATCGGGGAACTCTCAGGCGGCGAGCAGCAGCGCGTCGCGGTCGCGCGCGCCCTGGTCCTGCATCCGGACCTGGTCCTGGCCGACGAGCCGACCGGCAACCTGGACACGCACACCGGCGAGGAAGTCTTTAAGCTGCTGCGGGACCTGAACCGCGCCAAGGGGATCACGTTCGTGATCGTGACCCATAACGAGGCGCTCTCCAGACAGGCCGACCGCATCATCCGCATGGTGGACGGCCAGATCGCCTAGCGAAATCAGGAGGAGCGCGAGTTATGCTTGCCACGCGGGTCCGTCAGAAAGACGGCGTCTTCTACTTCGTCTCCTATCCGGCGGAGGATCTGCTCCGGAAGATCCAGTTCGTCAGCCGGTTCTACGGCGAGGGCGAGCAGATCGCGCCGGCCGAGATTGCCGAGGAGGACGAGATCGCCCAATTCATCGCCAGGATCGAGCGCAGCGACAAAGCCTTTCAGCGCCAGCTTTCGCGCGCCAAGGTCAAGGCCATCACGAACTTCTACGAGACCGCCGTCAGCCAGCCGCCGATCCCGGGCACCGTGTTGCTGTTTACACCGGAACGACTCCACTTCAGAGCCCTTGGATCCTCCGAGGAAATCGGTCACCTGGAGGAACCAAGCGGCAGGTACCTGGTCATTGACGGCCAGCACCGCCTGGCTGCGCTGCACTTCTACCGCCGGTACCACCCCGATGACGCGCACACCATCAACATCCCCTGCGTCATCTTCGACGGCCGCAGCGAGGACTTCGCGACCGAGATGTTCGTCATCATCAATTCGACGCCGACCCGGATCAACAAGAGCCACCTGGTGGACCTGTACGAGCGCGTGTCCTGGGCGGCGCCCGACAAGAAGTTCGCCGCGCGCGTCGTCGAGCACCTGTACAGCGAAGGAGACAGCCCGCTCCGCTACCGGATCAACCGGCTGGGGGGACGCAGCCAGCAGGAGAAATGGATCCTCCAGGCCGAGCTGTTCAACGAGATCCACCGGTGGGTGTATAAGAATTGGAAGACCATCCAGCGCGAAGGTGGCGGCGCGCGGGAGGCCCTGCGGTTCTACAACCTGGTGCGGGACTTCTTCAAAGCGGCGGAGCGCGTCTGGGGCGACGCCTGGGGGAATCCGAACTACATGGTGACCAAGCCGGTGACGCTCAAGGCGATGGTGCGGGTCTGCACGGGCCTCGCGTCACAGGAGCGCGGATCGGGCGAGGATCGCATCAAACGCTGGGAGCGCCTCCTCGCGCCATGGAAGGAGCGCGTGCGCGACTTCCGCGCGGAGGGGTTCTACGAGCGCTTCCCCGCCAAGGGTCAGGTCGAGCGCGTCGGCCGCATCCACCGCGAGCTGGCCCGCGCCATTGGCCTCGAGCCGGCCCGCGCCGCCAAAGGCGCGGACGACTGAGGCTGCATGACGAGCGTGACTAGGCCGGGAGGGTCGCGGATTTGAGGGAGCGCGTGAAGGAGCTGAGGCGGTCGGTGACGGCGGCGTGGCTGCCTTCGGCGATGATCTTGACCAGCGCGCTGCCGACGATCACCCCGTCCGCGATGCGCGCGACCTCGCGGGCGTCATCGGGCGTCGCGATGCCAAACCCCACCGCGACTGGCGTCTTGGTGTAGCCCCGGATCTCGCGCACCTTCTTTTCCACATCCGCCTTGTCCGTCAGCTTCGCGCCGGTGATCCCCGTCAGTGACACATAGTAGATGAAGCCACGCGACAACCGGGCCACCGCCGTTTCGCGCCTGGCCGTGCTGGTCGGAGCTAGGAGGAAGATCACATCGAGGCCGGCGGCTTCAGCCAACGGATGGATCGTCCCGGCCTCGTCCGGCGGCATGTCGGGTACGATCAGCCCGTCCACGCCCGCCGCGACCGCGTCGCGGCAGAAGGCCGCCTCCCCGTACCGGAAGATCGAGTTGTAGTAGGCCATGACCACGAGCGGAACCTGGGTCTTCGTTCGGAGCGACCGGACCGTGGCCAGGATTTTCTTCAGCGTGGTCCCCGAGCGGAGCGCGCGCTCCGCGGCCTGCTGGATGACCGGCCCGTCGGCGATGGGGTCGGAGAACGGCACGCCCAGTTCGATGACATCGGCCCCGGCCGCCGCCAACTGCTGAACGTACGTCTCCGTATCTTCCAGCGTCGGATCGCCAGCCATCACATAGGCGATCAACGCCTTCTCGCCCCGCGCAGCTAGACGTTGGAAGGTGGGCTGGATGCGGCTCACAGACTTACACCTTTGATGCGCGCCACCTGATGCACGTCCTTGTCGCCCCGACCGGAAAGATTGATGACGATGATCTGGCTGCGCTTGAGCTTCGGCGCGAGCTTCATCACATGGGCGACGGCGTGGGCAGGTTCGAGCGCGGGCATGAGGCCTTCGGTCTGGGACAGCAGGTCGAACGCCGTCATGGCTTGCTCATCCGTGGCATAGGTGTAGCTGATGCGGTCCCGCTCCTTATAGAAAGCGTGTTCCGGTCCGACCGCCGCGTAGTCCAGCCCGGCCGAGACCGAATGGGTCAGTTGGATCTGCCCGTCGTCGTCCTGGAGGAGATACGTCATGGTCCCGTGGAGGACGCCGACCGAGCCCGTGGCGAAGCGCGCCGCATGCTTGCCGCTCTCAATGCCAAGCCCGCCCGCCTCGACCCCGACCATCTTGACCTTCTTGTCCTTGAGGAACGCCGTGAACATGCCGATCGAGTTGCTCCCCCCGCCCACGCATGCGACGAGGTAATCCGGGAGCTTGCCTTCGGCCTGGAGGATCTGCTTGCGCGTCTCCCGGCCGATCACGGACTGGAAGTCCCGGATCATCATCGGATACGGGTGCGCGCCCAGGACCGACCCGAGGATGTAGTGCGTGGTCCGGACGTTGGTCGTCCAGTCCCGCATGGCCTCGCTGATGGCGTCCTTCAGCGTGCGGCTCCCGGCGTTGACGGCCGTTACGGTCGTCCCGAGCAGGCGCATCCGGAAGACATTCAGGGCCTGGCGCTCCATGTCCTCCGTGCCCATGTACACTTCGCATTGCAGGCCAAACAGCGCCGCCACCGTGGCCACGGCCACGCCGTGCTGGCCCGCGCCGGTCTCGGCGATCACCCGCTTCTTCCCCATGCGGCAGGTCAGGAGCGCCTGGCCGATCGTATTGTTGATCTTGTGCGCGCCGGTGTGGCAGAGGTCCTCGCGCTTGAAGTAGATCTTCGCTCCGCCGAGCTTCTTGCTCAGCCGCCCGGCATAGTAGAGCGGCGTCGGGCGCCCCACGTACTCTCGGAGGTAGTAGTCCAGCTCGGTCTTGAATTGCGGAGCGCGGCGCGCCTTCTCGTACTCCCGGGCGAGCTCATCGAGGGCGGGAATCAACGTCTCGGGGACGTAACGCCCGCCGAAGGCGCCGAAGCGGCCCCGTGCATCAGGAAGTGACGTCATAGAGCGCAGTATAGGCTACGGGGCGTTACCAGGTCCAGCTTTGGGCATTCGTGATGAAGGCCCGCACCTTCGCATGGTCCTTCTTGCCCGGCGAGGCCTCCACTCCGCTGGTGACGTCCACGGCATACGGCCGGACCTGGCGGACAGCTTCCAGCACATTGTCGGGAGTCAGGCCGCCGGCCAGGATGACGGGGCCCAGCATCTGGGCCTGCGCGGCCAGGTCCCAGTCGATCGTGACGCCCGTCCCGCCCGGCTTCCCCTCGATGAAGGCGTCCAGGACGAATCCGCTGACCTGGTACGCGGCCATGCGCTCGAGGTCCCGGCTGTCGCGGACGCGGATGGCCTTGATGACCGGACGCCCGAGTTCGGCGCAATATTGAGGAGACTCATCGCCATGCAGTTGGGCCAGGGGGATGTTGCACTCCTCCATGATCCGGCGGACGATCCTCAGCTCCTCGTTCACGAATACTCCGACCGGCGCCACGAACGGCGGCAGGCGGGAGATGATCTCGGCAGCCGTCTTCGGGTCCACCGCCCGCGGACTCTTGGCATAGAACACGAACCCGACCGCGTCCGCGCCGGCCTGCACCGCCGCCATCGCATCGTCCAGATTGGTGTTCCCGCAGATCTTGACCTTGACCATAGGGCCGGCATTGTAGAGAAGCCCGCGAACTGTTGCAAATACGAGTGCCTTGAATGAATTGCGAGAACCGTTTATGCTGGGACATCCACATGAGGGAAACACGCAATGCAGGTTGAGTTCCTCGGCCACGCCGGGTTCATCATCACATTCGGCAAGATGCGCGTGGCGTGCGATCCGTGGCTCTCCCCGCGCGGGGCCTTTCACGCGAGCCGGTTCCAGTTTCCGTGCAACCATCACTTATGGGAACGCGACGACCGCGATCTCGCCGCCGTCGTCATCACCCACGAGCAGCAGGATCATCTCGATGCCGCGTTCCTCTCGCAGAAGATCGCGCCGGGCATTCCGGTCATCATTCCCCACCACCCCTCCCGCTCGCTCCGGAACAAAATTCGAGCTGCCTGCGCGAATCCCATCACGGAAGTGAACCCCGGTGTTGACCATCAACTCGGCGAAGGCTTGCGGGTTCTGTTCACTACCGAAGACACGCCGATCACCCCGTGCGCGGCAGCGACCTTCCAAACCCGAGAGGCCGTGTTGATCAACATGAGCAACGCCCGGCTTTCGGTTAAGCAGCGCGACACCTTGAAATATCGCCTCCGGAGCCGGAACGACGCGCTGCTCGTCCAGTGTGCCGAGGCGGACTGGAATCCGACCTGCTACCGGCATCCCGAAGACAGACGGCAGGCCCTTTCCGTGCAGAGTCGCGTCGAGCAGCTTGAATATGCCTTCCAGACGCTAGACCGGATGCCGCCGCGGATCGGGCTGCCCTACGCCGGTCCTCCTGCCTTCCTGGAGGACCCGCTGTTCCGTTTCAACGATGACCTCGGCGGGAAAGGCATCGTGCCGGACCAAAAGCGCGCTCACGATTGGCTGCGCGTCCGCGGCTACACGCGTCGCCTGGAGATCCCCCTGCCGGGGGATCGGCTGAATTTGATCAACGGCGAGTTCATGCCCGATCAGGCGGTCCGGAGGGAGTTCTCATTCGACCGGAAGGACGCGTATCTCAAAGCCTATGCCGACCGGATGCGCCCGGCCATCGCCGCCTACCTGGGAAGCCTGCCGCAGCCGGCAGGAGATCTCTTCGAGCCATTCCGGGCATACGTGCTGCGCCTGGGCGAGACGAAGGAGTCCATGGTGGAAGAGCTCAAGATGGAGCTCCGGTTCGTGGTGGAAGGCTCCCACGGCGGGGACTTCCTCGTGCGATGCGATGCCGGCGCGCTGACGTTCGAGCGCACTGGCGATCAGACCGCCGCGTGTACGGTCACCCTCGATAGTGTTTGGCTGAACCAGATTCTGCGCCACAACTTGCCATGGAAGGACTTCTTTCTCTCGCTTCGCTTTTCGGTGGAGCAAGACCCTGCGGCGGAGGACGGTCACGTGCTGTCCTGGCTCCAGCTGGTCGAGCCCCAGGCGCTCTCAGACGACGTGATGGAAACGCCCAGGGAGAAGCCGGCCCATGCGTGACCGCATCTAACCATGCCTGCATTCTTCGTCCCAGTCGAAGAGATCGCTGCTCTCACACAGGGGACGCTCCTGGGACGTCCCGATCTCGTCATCACCGGCGTGGCCGGGCTGAGCGAGGCTGGCCCCGGCGATCTCTCCTTTGTGACCGGCGAGGCCGCATCCAAGGAGGCCACGTCCACGCAGGCCATCGCCCTGCTGGTCCCCCGGCCTATCGACGGACTGGCGTGCGCCCAGATCGTCGTGACCAACCCCGCCTTGGCCATGGCGCGGGTCGTAGAGAAGTTTTTCGTCCCCCAGCGTCCTGCCCTCGGCGTCAGCAAGCTCGTCAGTCGCGGAAACGATGTCGTCCTCGGCGAAGGCGTGTCGATCTGGCCGTTCGTCACGCTCGACGACCGCGCGTCCATCGGACGTGGCACGACACTCTATCCCAACGTCTTCGTCGGCGAAGGCAGCGTCATCGGCGAGGACTGCGTGATCTATCCCAACGTGACGATCCGCGAACGGGTGACCATCGGCAATCGGGTGATCATCCACTCGGGGACGGTCATCGGCAGCGACGGGTTCGGCTACATTCAGGAAGGCGGGCGGCATCACAAGATCCCCCAGGTGGGCACTGTGGTCATCGAGGACGATGTGGAGCTGGGGGCCAACGTGACCGTGGACCGCGCCACCTTCGGCCAGACGATCGTCCGTCGCGGCACGAAAGTGGACAACCTGGTCCAGATCGCCCACAACGTCGAAGTCGGCGAGCACAACATCCTAGTGGCGCAGGTGGGCATCGCGGGGAGCAGCCGGACGGGCCATCACGTGATGGTCGGCGGGCAAGCGGGCATCGCCGATCACGTGACGGTCGGCGACTTCGCCATGATCGCCGCGCGCTCGGGCCTGAACCGCGACGTGCCCGCCAAGGAGGTCGTCGCCGGCACCCCCGCCCTGCCGCGCATGGAGTGGCTCAAGGCCATGGCTATCGTGGCCAAGCTCCCCGAGCTCCGCCAGCAGGTCCGCGATCTGGAAGAACGGCTGAAGATGTTGGAGAAGGCGGCTTCAAAACGCAAAGCGAAACCCCGCAAGCGGAAATAGGAGAATCCCATGGCTGAACCAGAACGTCGAGTCGCGCCGCGGTTCTATCTCGTCTCTCGTCTGGACGTGTTGGTGGCCGGCAGCGCCGATCCGATGTGGGGAGCGGTCGCCAATATCAGCCGAACCGGGATCACGCTGTACATCCGGCAAACTCTGAAGCCGCAAAGCAAGGCCACGCTGCGGTTCCGTTTCCAAGCTGCGGGTGGGCGGGAAGTTATCGAGGACGTGAACGCGACACTTGTGTGGCAGCGTGGAGAGACGGTGGGGATGGAATTCGAGGCGCCGCTGCTCGCCGGCTCGCCGACCGCGCAGAAGTGCCCTCTGCTGGCAAAGCACATCGCCGAGAAAGAGGCGACGGGCGGAAAATAAAGACGTAGCCGGTCCTGTTCATTCCTGAACGCAAAAGCCTTCACGAATGGGGTTTCTGACACACGTGCCGCCCGTCATGGACTGGCTGTCATTCACCCCATCTCCTTTTATTTCATAGAGATACGTGCCCCTTGCAAAAGGCCCGTAGTTTGCACACTCCAAGAGGCAAGCGTGGAGACATCACCACTGCACGAAGGAGTGTGTGCTATGGTTACGAAGCGGAAGAGTGGAATTCTCGTCTTTGTTGTGACGCTGGCCACAGCGACCCTCTTGGCTACCAGTGCCATCAGCGCGACGCCCACACCAACGGCAACTCAACCTCAGGTGGAAGCGACCGCACCGACGACTACCCCGGAAACCAAGACGGCCCCCGCGAGCGAGCAGAAGAACTCCGACGAGCAGTCTAAAAACGGGAAGAACGACAAGAAGAAGGGGCGCGTCACGGGTATGATGCTGACCCTCTTCGCCATCATCACCGGCCACCAAGGCGGCACCCGCTAAGCCGAACTTTCGATCGCCTTCACCAATTCTACCATTGCTTTGCTAGGGTCAGTAGCCGCGAGCACCGCGGAGATTACCGCGCAGCAGTCGGCGCCCGCGGCCACGACCTCGCGGACATTCTTGGTAGTGATGCCGCCGATTGCCACAATCGGCACCCGCACCTTCGCCCGCACCTCCCGCAGTCCGGCTATGCCGACAACCGGGGCCGGATGCTCCTTCGTGGAGGTCGGAAAGATCGGCCCGAAGCCGACGTAGTCCGCTCCACCAGCGTCGGCTTCGAACGCCTGCTTCATCGTATGCGTCGAGATCCCGATCAGCTTGTCGGATCCCAGGATCGCCCGTGCATCGGCCAGCGGCAAGTCCTCCTGCCCCAGATGCACTCCATCTGCGCCAACCGCCTGCGCAACATCCACCCGGTCGTTCACGATGAACGTTCCCCCACCGGCCCGGACCAGCGCGCAGACCTGAGCCGCCAGGTCGTAGAACTCGCCCGCGTGCGGGGTTTTCATACGCAGTTGAAAAAAGCGCACTCCGGTCGTGAGCGCGGTCTTGACGAGATCGGGCAACGACAGGGAGCCCGCGACGGCCGGATCCAGGATCAGATAGAGCCCTGCCGGGAAAGGGACGCGTCTCGGCGCGTCCGGGGCGGGTGGGTGCAATGGGCGCATTGGCCCCACCACGCTCAGCTTGTCGGCGGCGGAGAGGAGAAGCGCTCGAGAAAAGAGGTGGAGAAGCGGCCCTTCTGGAAGTCGGGATCGTCGAGGATGCGGCGGTGCAGCGGGATCGTAGTCTTGATGCCTTCCACCACGCACTCATCCAACGCGCGACGCATCCGGGCCAGCGCCTCCTCGCGCGTCATGCCGTGGACGATCAGTTTCGCAATCAGCGAGTCGTAGTGAGGGGTGATCTCGGACCCCGGTTCAATCGCCGAATCCACTCGGACCCCCGGACCTCCCGGCGGATGGCAGCGCGTGATCCGCCCCGCGCACGGTTGGAAGGTGTCGGGACACTCGGCATTGATCCGGCACTCGATGCTGTGGCCGATCATCTTCACGTCCTGCTGCTTCCAGGACAGCGGCAGACCCGCGGCGATCCTGATCTGCTCCTTGACGAGATCGATGCCGGTGACCTCTTCGGTGATGGGATGCTCGACCTGGATCCGCGTGTTCATCTCCATGAAATAGAACCGGTGCTCCTTGTCCAGCAGGAACTCCACGGTCCCCGCGTTCCGGTACCGGACCGCCTGGGCAGCTTCGACCGCCACACGGCCGAGTTCGCGCCGGAGGCGGTCGTCCACCGCCGGCGACGGCGTCTCCTCGATGAGCTTCTGGTAGCGGCGCTGGACGGAACAGTCTCGCTCTCCGAGATAGATCGTCCGACCGCGCTCGTCCGCCAGGATCTGGACTTCAATGTGGCGCGGCTCGAGGAAGTACCGCTCCACGTACACGCTCTGGTTGCCGAACGCCGCGTTGGCCTCCGCGCGGGCCGCCTCAAAGGCGTGCGCCAGTTCATCCTCCTTGTTCACCACCCGCATCCCGCGTCCCCCGCCGCCCGCCGACGCCTTGATGATCACCGGGTAGCCGATTTTGGCCGCCACAGCCGCGGCCTCCTGCTCGCTCGTGATCTCTCCCTCGCTGCCGGGCAGCACCGGCAAGCCCTGGCGGATCATGATGTCGCGCGCCTTCGCCTTGTCCCCCATTGTGCCAATGCTCTCGGAGGTCGGCCCGATGAACTTGATGCCGATCGACTCGCATACCTCGGCGAAGTGGGCGTCCTCGGCTAGGAAGCCGTACCCCGGGTGGATGGCGTCGCAGGCGGTGATCTCCGCCGCGCTCAGGATGTTCGGGATGTTGCGGTAGCTGAGCGCCGGATCGGCCGGTCCGATGCACAGGTGCTCGTCCGCGAGCCGCACGTGCAGGGCGTCCTTGTCCACTTCGGAATGGACGGCCACGCTGCGGATGCCCAGTTCCTTGCAGGCCCGGATGACCCGCACCGCGATCTCGCTGCGGTTGGCCACGAGGATTTTCTTGAACACCCCTCAGCCCTCCGGTTGGGCGCCCGGCGCGATCAGAAAGAGCGGCTCGCCGTACTCGACCGGCTTGGCGTTCTCCACTAGAATCTTGGCCACGCGCCCGTCGGCGTCGGACTCGATCTCGTTCATCAGCTTCATGGCCTCGACGATGCAGAGCACCTGGCCTTTCTTCACGTACGTGCCTTCTTCCACATACACCTCGGAATAAGGAGACGCCGACCGGTAGAAGGTCCCCACGATGGGCGAGCGCACGGTCACCAGCCCTTCCGTAGACGGCTCGGCCGTCGGCGCGTCGGTCGGAGCGGCGGTAAGCCCGGCAGCGGGAACGGGCACGGACACCTCGAGCGCCGGGGAAGACGCGGCTGCGCCTTCGCGCCGCAAGCGGATCCGGAGCCCATTGCGCTCGACCTCGAGGTCGCTGACGCCCGCGTTCTGGAACACCGCGATCAGGTCCTGCAGGAGCGCGGGATCCACCAGGGCGTCCGGACGCGGCTTGGGCTGCGCCGTGGCGGGCTTCCTGGCGGATTTGGCGGGGTGGCGTTTCATCAGGCCCGTTCCACGTATTCGCGCGTGCGGGTGTCTACCTTGACCATCACACCTTCCTCGAGATACAGCGGCACCTTGACCGTCGCCCCGCTCTCCAGGATCGCCGACTTCGAGCCGCCGGACGCCGTGTCGCCGCGAACGCCCGGCTCCGTCTTCACGATCCTGAGCTCCACAAACACCGGCAACTCCATCCCGATCGGCGTCCCGTTATGGAGCAGCAGCGTGACGGTCATATTTTCCTTGAGCAGGTCCCAGCCGTCACCCAGGTGCGCCCGGTCAAACGTCAACTGCTCGTAGGTCGTCGTGTCCATGAACGTGTACTGGTCGCCCTCCGCGTAGAGAAAGGTCATCTCCCGCTCGTCGAGATCGGGCGTGGGCAGCTTTTCTCCCGAGCGGTAGGTCCGTTCGATGACGTTCCCGGTCCTGAGACTCTTGAGCTTGGTCCGTACGAAGGCTCCGCCCTTCCCGGGCTTGACATGCTGAAATTCGACGATCGTGTAGGGCTCCCCGTCCAGCTCGAGCTTCGCCCCGTTGCGAAATTCCGACGTTGAGATCACGGGTCTGTCTTGCCTCCTCCTGATCCATCTTGCTACTTCTTCGCTGTGGCCTGTTGCGCCCGCACGTGCGCGACGGCGGCCCGCAGCCCCAGCGCATAGCTGTCAGGGCCGAACCCTGAGATCTGCCCGACCGCCACGCCGGCGATGTAGGAATGCTGCCGGAACTCCTCGCGCCGATAGAGATTGGAGAGGTGCACCTCGACGGTCGGCATGCCGACCGCCGCGATCGCGTCGCGCAGGGCGATGCTCGTGTGGGTGTACGCGCCGGGATTGATCACCAGCGCTTCGTACTGGCCCGCCGCTTTCTGAACCCACGCCACCAGATCGCCCTCGTCATTGGACTGATGGATCGTGAGGCCCGCTCCCAGCTCCTTCGCCAGCGCGTGCAGGTCGCGGTTGATCCCGTCCAGCGTGACCGCCCCGTAGATGTGGGTTTCGCGGGAGCCCAGCAGGTTGAGGTTCGGCCCATGGAGGACCAGGATCTTCACTTCCGGCGACGCTCCCGGATCACGGCGAGCCAGCCTTCCAGCCGGCGGATACGGGTCTTGCGCTTGGCCTGGTCCGAGGTCTCCTGTGATGCCTTCGCCGGGGCCTGACTGGCTCCCGCTCCTTCTTCCGCGAGCGCCATGATCTTCTCGTGCAACCGGCGATTGTCGGGCTCCTTGGCGGCAAGGCGGCGATAGACCTCCAAGCCTTTCTCACGGTGCCCCTGCGAGATGTAGAGCTCGGCCAGGGTCTCGCTATCGGTGATGCCCCCGGGACCGTGACCGTACATGGCCAGCGAGAGCCCTTCTGCGGCAGCATCACTCGCGACGTGGTCCGCAACCGGGGACTTTGCCATGCGCACGGTCGGATGCATCTCTTTGGCCTTCGCGTCCGCCGCTTTGGCAGCCTCGTGCGTCTCGGCGTGCGTGGCCTTCTTGGCGTGGGCCGCCTTGGCTCCGCCGCCCTGCAATTCCTCGAGCAGATGGCCCATCTCACGGTCCTTGGGATTGGCGTGCAGGATGGTCTCGCAGGCCTTGATCGCCAACGCCGTATCCCCGAGCTCGTGATACACCTGCGCGAGCTTCCGGAAAGCGGCGAAGTTATCCGGCGCGGCCTTGATCACCTGCTCCAGCTCCACACGGGCCAGCGCAAGGTCCCCGGAGGTGCAATAGACTTCGCCCAGCATGACCCGGGCGCTGACCATCTTCGGGAACTTCTTCAGCCCCTGCTGGAGCACCTCAATGGCCTTGCCAAACTGTCCCGCGTCGACGAGTTCCTTGGCATGAGCCATGAAAGCGTGGGATGCTGATTCGCTTGCCATCAGGGACTCCCTTCTGTTCGCCTCCGAGTGATCTGTGCGAGGCTTCCCAGCCTACGGAAGAATGAGCACCGCGTCAAGAATTCGATGCGCCAGCTCATGCTTGGACATGAGCGGCAATGCCTCACAACGGCCCGCACGGTCCAGCAAGGTCGCGCGGTTCGTGTCCGTGCCGAACCCGGCTCCGGGCTCTGAGACGTCGTTGGCGACGATCAGGTCCAGCGCCTTGTCGAGCAGCTTGCCTCTGGCGCGCGCGACCAGATCGCCCGTCTCGGCCGCGAACCCGACCACGAGCTGCCCGGCCCGTCGCGGCGGCAGGTCCTTCAAAATGTCCTTGGTCGGCTCCAGTGCCAGCGTCCGCACGTCGCGGCCTTTCGGTACCTTGCCCTGGGCCGGGCGCGCCGGCCGGAAATCGGCGACCGCCGCCGCCATGATCAGCACATCGGTGCCTGGGAAACGGGTGACGACTTCTTTACGCATCTCCTCGGACGTGACCACCGAGACGTACGCGACGTTGGGAACGGGCGCAAGACTGGTCGGCCCCGCGACCAGGACGACGTCAGCGCCGCGATCCCGTGCGGCTTCCGCCAGCGCCCAGCCCATCTTCCCGGACGAGCGGTTCGACATGAACCGCACCGGATCGAGCGGTTCCTGCGTGGGCCCGGCCGTGATGAGGACCCGCCGGCCGCGAAAGTCCTTGGCGCAGAGAGCCCCGAAGATCGCCGATAGGATGGCGTCCTCCTCGGGAAAGCGCCCCTGGCCGACCCGGCCCGACGCCAACGGCCCGACCTCCGGCTCCAGCACGGTGACCCCGCGCTGACGGAGCGTCCGCACGTTGGCGCAGACCGCCGGGTGGGTCCACATGCCGCCGTCCATGGCGGGAACCACCACCACCGGGCACTCCGCCGCAAGCACCAGCGTCGTGAGGAGATCGTCGGCGAGGCCAAGCGCCAGCTTGGCGACGCAGTGAGCCGAGGCCGGCGCGATCGCGATCAGATCGGCTCCGTCCGCGAGCGCAAGGTGCGGCATGACATTCACAGCGGGAGGGGGCCCCGCGGAACGCGCCCCTCCCGCACCCACCTCTCCGCTCGACGACGGAAACAGATCGGTGCCGACGGGGTGGCCCGTGAGCGCCTCAAAGGTCAGCGGTGCGACGAAGCGCTGCGCGGTGTGGGTCATGACCACGCGCACCGTCGCTCCTTCGGTCATCAGGCGGCGCGCCAGCGACGCCGCCTTGTAGGCGGCGATGCTGCCGGTCACTCCGAGCACGATGGTCTTCCCCGCCAAGCGCGCGGCAGGCGCGAGGGGGGTGCGTTTAGTCGTCTTCACTCGCCTCCGCCGGCTTGGAGTCGTCCACGATGACGCTCAAGTCCTTCTTGATCTCGTTCGCGTCTTCACCGCCCACGTGCGCCAGGGTCAGCCGTTCAAGCTCGCGCTCCCGTTGCTTGCGCGCTTCCTTCATGGCTTGGCGGGCCTCCTTCCCGACCAGGAACTTCACCTTGCCCTTCAGCACCTCTTCGAGCGCCATCGTCGTCGGCTTGGTGTGCTTGGTCGCGATCGACGGCCGGGTGCCTTGCATGAACTGCCGGGCCCGCTGGGCCGCAATGATCACCAGCCGGCTCCGTGATTCGATCGGCAAGTCCTGATACTCGGGCATCAGCGATAACGTTTCCATTAACGATCCTCCTGCGTTTCCCTTTCATTTACCATCAAGGCCTGTTCCACGGCGGATAGGTCCAGCAAGGCCGTCCGGCTGCGCTCGGCCAGCACGATGGCTTCGAGCTGCCGTACGGCAGACTTAAAGTCTTCGTTGATGATTACGTAGGCATAGTCGCGATAATTCTTAACTTCATCACGGGCCTTTTTCAGCCGTCTGGCGATCTCGTCCGGCGCGTCTCCTTTCCGGTCCTCCAAGCGCTGGCGCAGCACCTCCAGCGACGGCGGCAAGATATAGATCGACACCGCGTCCGGTTCGTGCCGCCGGATCTGCAAGGCCCCCTGGGTATCGATGTCGAGGAGGACGTCGATCCCCTGCGCGATCCATTCCTTGAGGGGGGCTCTGGGGGTCCCGTAGAGATGGCCGTAGACCTCGGCCCACTCCAAAAAGGCGCCTTCCTTGATCATGTCCCGGAACGCGGCTTCCTCCACGAAGTGGTAATGCCGGTCCGCGATTTCCGCCGGACGCGGCTTGCGGGTGGTGTAGGAGACCGAGTAGCGCAAATCCGGCACCTGGCTGACGAGCTCCTGACACAGGGACGTCTTGCCGGCGCCGGAGGGAGCCGACACCACGAACAGGATGCCCTGACGGCGCTTCACGATGGCGTCCTTATTCGACATTCTGCACCTGCTCGCGGATCTTCTCGAGCTCCGCCTTCACAGCGACGACCTCCTGGGTCACCACCGTGTCGCCGACCTTCGACCCGATGGTGTTGATCTCGCGGTTCATCTCCTGCAACAGGAAATCCAGGCTCCGCCCTACCGGCTCGGTCTTTCGGAGGAACGCCCGGAACTGGTCCAGATGGCTGTCCAAGCGGGTCAGCTCTTCGCTCACGTCGCTGCGATCGGCTAGGAGCGCCACCTCCTGCGCCAAACGGCTCTGATCCACGCTGTCCCTGCCCGCCCCCGCGCCCTCCAGGAGCCGTTTGACCCGTTCCTGCAAGCGCGCGGCGCGCTCGTCCACGATGGCTGGGAGTCGTTGGCGGATCGTGCGCAGGCGCCCTTCTACCTCCTGCAATCGCGCCAGGAGATCCCGCTCCAGCGTGCGGCCCTCATGGCGGCGCATCTGGTCGAGCGCCTTCAGCGCCCGGCCCAGCACGAGCTCCACCGCGCGGACCGCGCCCGGCTCTTCGGCCGCCAACTCCGCCGGCCTGATGACGTCCCGGAAGCTGGCGAGCAGGGTCGCCTCCGGCGAGCCCTTGAGCCCGAGCTCCCGCTGCAACTCTTTCAGCAATGCGTGATAGCGGCGCGCGAGCGCCCGGTCCAGGACAATCCCGCGCCCGGGGTCCCGTTCGCCGCTGAAATTCACCGTCACATCCACGCGCCCGCGGGCCACCCGGCCCTGGACCAGGTCACGGATCCGGTCCTCATGGGCCTGCAAGGCGCGTGGCAGTTTGGCCATCACCTCGCTGTGCCGGTGGTTCACCGAGCGGACTTCCACGGTAATGGGCGTGCCCTTATGCCGTCCCTCAGCGCGCCCGTACCCCGTCATGCTCCGGATCATGCCGTCCGCTTTCCTTCCCACGGGCAGAGGTCGTACAGACGGCACTCATGGCACTTGGGCGCGCGCGCCTGACAGATATGCCGTCCGTGGAGCAGCAACTGATGCGAGGCCCTTGTCCAGATGCCCTTCGGCAACAGGCGCTGCAACGCGACTTCGATCTTCTCCGGATCGTCCGTGTCGACCAAGCCCAGCCGCTGCGTGACCCGTGTGACATGAGTGTCGACCACCACCCCGGGGACTCCGAAGCAGTTGCCCAGAATGACGTTGGCCGTCTTCCGCCCGACGCCCTGCAGAGTGACCAACTCCTCCATGGTCCGGGGCACTTCCCCGCCGAACCGGCTGACCAAGGCCTGGCCGGTCTTGATAAGGCTCCGGGCCTTCGCCTTGTAGAACCCGGTCGGTCGAATCTCCTCCTGTAGTCTGGCCGGGTCCGCCTCCGCGTAGTCCTTGGCCGTCTGATACCGGGCAAAGAGCCCCTTCGTCACCTGGTTCACCCGCTCATCCGTGCACTGGGCCGACAGGATGGTCGCCACCAGCAACTGGAGCGGTGTCTTGTAGTGAAGAGCCACCTGGGGGCTGGGAAACTCTTCATCCAGCAGCTTTAGGAGCCGGTCCGTGGTCCTCAATGGCTCCCCCTCGTCGAAACCTCCGCGGGACCGACGACCTAGGCCAAACAATTCATGACCGACCTACGTGAGAGTCACGAGACCGGGCGAGGCCATCTCCACGGAGGGACCCACAACCCTTGGAAAAGTGGGCCTATGCTAGCAGGAAAGGCCGGCCTGGGTCAAACTCCAGAGCTGCTTTTCGACCGCGTCCAGCAGGGGGATCAGCGTGTCGGGCCGCACGGCCGAGACCGCCAGCCCACCGAGGCGCGCGCTCACCACCGTAGCCTGTGCCGGGTCCACCAGGTCAGCCTTGTTCAGGACCAGCAGGCGCGGCAGGCGATCAAGCCCCAGCTCCCGTAGAATGTCCTCCACGACTGCCACCTGCCGCTCCAAGGTCGGGCTGCTCAGGTCCGCCACGTGCAGCAACAGGTCTGCGTCGTGCAGTTCCTCGAGCGTGGCGCGGAACGCGCCCATCAGCTCCTCGGGCAGATTCCGGATGAACCCGACCGTATCGGTCACGATCGCTTCCCGCTCCTCCGGAAAGCGCAGGCGACGGCTCGCCGTGTCCAGCGTCTCGAAGAGGCGGTTGTTCGCCGTCACCCGGCTGTGCGTCAGGACGTTCAGCAGCGTGGACTTGCCGGCGTTGGTGTAACCCACGATCGAGATGATCGGCACCGCCCGACGCAGGCGCCGAGCCCGCTGCTGCATGCGGGTCCGCGCCAGCGCCTCCATCTGCTTCTCGAGATGGCTGATACGGTCCCGCACGCGGCGCCGATCCACTTCCAGTTTCGTCTCGCCGGGTCCGCGTCCGCCGATGCCCCCCGCCAACCTCGACATCGCCGTGCCGTGTCCGGTGAGGCGCGGCAGGAGGTACCGCAATTGCGCGAGCTCCACCTGCAGCTTGCCCTCACGGCTGTGCGCCCGCCGGCTGAAGATGTCGAGAATCAACTGGGTCCGGTCGATGACCTTCAAGTCGGTCACGGCGGCGATGGCCGTGGCCTGCGCGGGCGACAGATTCTGATCGAAGACGAGGTAGTCCACCCCGTGTTGCAAGGCCTTGATGACGACCTCCTTGAGCTTGCCACTGCCCAGCAGGTACTTGGGATGCAGCGCCTGAGGCCGCTGAACGACCGTGTCCAGCACCATGAGGCCGGCCGAGCGGGCCAGTTCGGCAAGCTCCGCCAGCGACTCTTCCTGATCCGCGTGGCTCTGCCGCGACACGCTGACCAAAATCGCCTGCTCTTGGAGGTTGTCCACGAGATGCACGGTGCGGGTCCGGCTCAGCTCCTCATCGAGAGCGTTGAGAAATTCGCTCAGGCGGACCTGGCAGTCCTGCGCGGCGACCGGCGACCAGACCTCGTAGGATTTGCCGGTCGGATTCGGCGGGAGGATGTTCGCCGCATACAGATGGCCTGGCTCGCCGTCGGCGCGCACGCCGAGGGCCGCGATCAGGTCCAAGCGCAGGAGCGCCAAGTCGGTCAGGTCGTCCTGACTCAACGGTTCGTCGCGCAGATGCGTGTGGATCAGCCGAATGCCGCGGAGCGATTGCCGGCCGAGGCGATAGTCCGAGAGGTCGGGCAAGACGACCTCTCGGTCGTTCCCGACGATGACGTCTTCGATCATGCCCCGACGATTGATGAGCAGGCCGATCTGGCGCCCGATCTCGCGGGAGAGCCCTGTGCAGAACCGGGCCAGCTCCCAGGAGATGATGGCATCTTCGGGCACCCGGCGGCGGTAGACATGCTCCAACCGCCTCAGTTGGTTGGGCTTGAGCCCCGTGAGATAACCGTGAGGAGAAGGAATCGGGCGCCCTCCTTGCGCTCGTCAGACTCCGATGACCCAGTCCGCTCGAGGTTCGAAGTCCAGTGACGCGACACGACCTTCGCGCAACAGCCTCGCACCGGCTGCAGCGATCATGGCCCCGTTGTCGGTGCAATAGCGAACCGGGGGGATATGGACCGTGATCCCCTCGTCGCGCCCGCGCGCCTCGAAGCGCGCCCGGAGCTGCGAGTTGGCGGCCACGCCGCCGGTCACGACGACGTGGCGCACGCCGCAGCGTTTGGCGGCGGCCAGCGATTTCTCCACCAAGACGTCCACGATGGCCTGTTGGAACCCTGCCGCCACGTCCGGCACATGCCAGGAACGCTCCTCGGCCGCCCGATCCCGCAGGTAATACAGTAACGCGGTCTTGATGCCGCTGAAGCTGAAGTTGAGGTCCTCGCACGTCGGGTACGGACGGGGGAACGGCGCCCGCTCCGGGTCGCCCTCGCCCGCCAGCCGGTCAATCACGGGACCGCCGGGATAACCCAAGCCGAGCATCTTGGCGGCCTTGTCGAAGGCCTCCCCTGCCGCGTCGTCCAGCGTCCGTCCCAGTAGCTCCGGCTCGCCCCACGTTTTGACATGATAGAGATTCGTGTGGCCGCCCGAGGCGATCAACGCCACGAAGGGCGGGGCCACGGCTCCAGCGCCCAGGCCGGCCGCGCACAGATGGCCTTCCAGGTGATTGACGGGCAACAACGGTATCTGCAACGCGTAGGCCAAGGCCTTGCCGTAGGCGACTCCGACCAGCAGGGCGCCGATGAGTCCGGGGCCCCCGGTCACCGCGACCGCGCTCAGCTCGCGCGGGCCAATCCCCGCACTGGTCAAGGCCTCCCGCACGACCTGGTCGATGGTCTCGATGTGGCGGCGGCCGGCCAATTCGGGCACCACGCCCCCGTAGCGGGCATGGGTCTCCACCTGCGAACGCACGACCTCGGCGAGCAGGGCGCCATCCGCACGGGCGACGGCGACGGCGGTTTCGTCACAGGATGTCTCGATGCCCAGTATCACGGAGGTGGCTCAGACAGGGCGGGGGAGACGGCGCAGTCCACACAGCAGCGAACTGGGAGGCGTGGTCGCACTCAGAATCAACAGAGCGGAGCGGCCAACGGTGGGAACAAACCCGCGACGCCTGGCCGGCCGGTCATACGCCGGCCAAGGCCTCCTCTTCGACGAAGGCTGGCACCCCACCCTTCATGACCACTTTAATCTTGTGGAACTCCCGGAACCGCCCCTTGATCAACTCTTCGGAGAGCGGGTCGCCGATGCTCTTCTGGATGCACCGGCGCATCGGCCGGGCGCCGTAGATGGGCTGGTAGCCTTCCTGGATCAACCAGGCCTTGACCTCGTCCGACACCTCGAGTTCGATCCCACGATCGACCAGGCGCTGGTTCAACTCCGTGAGGAGGTTGTCCACGATCGTCACCAGGTGCGACTTCTCGAGCGAGTGGAAGACCACCACTTCATCGATGCGATTGAGGAACTCGGGGCTGAAGGTGTGCTTGAGCTCGCCCAGGATGTCTTCCTTGTGGCGGCGATTGACGTCCTCTGAGGTGTCCCGCTGGAAGCCCAACGAGGCTCCTTTGATGAGCCTGGTGCCGAGGTTTGAGGTCATGATGATGACCGTGTTCTTGAAGTCCACCTTCCGGCCGAGGCTGTCCGTGAGGACGCCGTCATCCAAGACTTGTAAGAGCACATTAAAGAGATCCGGGTGCGCCTTCTCGATCTCGTCGAAGAGCACCACCGAGTACGGCCGGCGACGGACCTTCTCCGTAAGCTGGCCGCCCTCTTCGTAGCCCACGTACCCCGGAGGCGCCCCGAACAAGCGGGAGCTGCTGAACTTCTCCTGGTACTCGGACATGTCGATCCGGATGAGGGCATCCTCGGTGTTGAACAGGAACTCGGCCAGCGCCCGCGCCAGCTCGGTCTTGCCCACACCCGTCGGCCCCAAAAAGATGAAGGACCCGATCGGCTTCTTGGACTCCTTGAGCCCGGCCCGCGAGCGCCGGATAGACCGTGCGACGGCGGAGACGGCTTCCTCCTGGCCGACGACGCGTTTGTGCAACGCCTCTTCCATCCGCAGCAGCTTCTGAGACTCCTCCTCTTCCAGCTTGAAGAGCGGGATCCCGGTCATCTTAGAGACCACGTAGGAGACATCCTCTTTCGCGATGACTGGCCGGCTTTTCTCCTGGCTCTTCTTCCACTCGCGCTTCGAGTCCTCCAGCAGCTTCCGCAGCCGCTCTTCCTCTTCGCGGAACTTCACGGCCTCCTCGAAGTTCTGAAGCGCGATCGCCATTTCCTTCTCGCGCGAGACCTTCTTCAACTCCTGTTCCATCGCCCGCAGATCGCCCGGCAGGGCGTAGGCCTGCAGTTTGGCCCGGGACCCAGTCTCGTCGATCACGTCAATGGCCTTGTCCGGGAAGAAGCGGTCGGTGATGTACCGGTCCGCCAGCTTGACGGCTTCGGCGATGGCTTCTTCGGTAATCTCCACCCCGTGGTGGCTTTCGTAGCGATCGCGCAGGCCCTGGATGATGCGGATGGTCTCTTCCACGCTGGGCTGCTGCACGTAGATCGGCTGGAAGCGCCGCTTCAGCGCCCCGTCCTTCTCGATGTGCTTGCGATACTCGTCCAGGGTGGTCGCGCCGATGCACTGGATCTCTCCGCGCGAGAGCGCGGGCTTCAGCATGTTGGACGCGTCGATGGACCCTTCCGCCGCCCCGGCCCCGACCAGGGTGTGCAGCTCATCGATGAAAATGATGATGTTGCCCGCCTGGACGATCTCCTTCATCACGACCTTGAGGCGTTCCTCAAACTGGCCGCGGTACTTGGTGCCGGCCACGAGAGAGCCCAGGTCCAGCGCGATGACGCGACGGTTCAAGAGATTGTCGGGCACCTCCGCGGTCACGATCCGCTGGGCGAGACCTTCGACGATCGCCGTCTTGCCGACACCGGCTTCTCCGATCAACACGGGGTTGTTCTTGGTCCGCCGGCTGAGGATCTGCAGCACCCGCTCGATCTCGTCCAGCCGGCCGATGACCGGATCCAGCGAGCCTTCCTGCGCGAGATGGGTGAGGTCCCGCCCGAATTCATCCAACGCCGGGGTATTGCTTTTCCGGTCGCGCTCCCGCGGCGAGCTCTTCCGCAGGAACGAGACGGTCAACTGGCGGGCAGTCAGGAGATTGGCCCCGAGGCTCCGGAGAATCTTCCCGCCGATGCCTTCCTCCTCGCGGAGCAGGCCCAACAGGAGATGCTCGCCGCCGATATGGTTGTGGCCCAGCAACCGGGCCTCTTCGACCGCGTATTCGATGACTTTCTTCACCCGTGGGCTGAAGGGGATCTCCCCGAAGGTCATTGTTGTGCCGCCGCCCGGCAGGTTCCGCTCGATTTCGAGACGGATCTGCTCTGTGGAGAGCCCCATCTTCTTCAGGATCATCAGGGCTACCCCGTCGGTCTCGCGCAGGATGGCCAGGACGAGGTGCTCGGTGCCCAGATAGTCGTTCTGGTGCCGCTCGGCCTCTTCGCGTGCCAAGACGATGATCTTTCTGCCCTTGTCGGTGAACCGTTCAAACATCCTGTGTCTCCTCCAGGTGGGGCGGCCGTTCGTGGAGAATCCGTGATCGTATTCTACCGGGTGATCGGGAGAGTGTCAAGGGCGCCCCCCGCGCGACCGCCGCCACACGCGTGCACACACCACAAAAATCACTGTAGGTACTACCCCGAAATCGTCTGCGTTGACAATCAATCGGCGCGGATAGCCCGGATTATTCACGAATGTCGTAGCGAGGCGTTCGAGACCGAAGCCATGGCCCATTGCGACTTGAAGAGCAATGGGCAACCCCCGAGAGGATTGGGCGACATAGTAGATATTCATGAACAATCCAGGCTAAAATGCCGCCCATGAAACGCATCGGCATCCTCGTCAAAGCGGAGTCGCCCGATACCAACCCTCTCTTGAAGGAGCTCGTCCCCTGGTTACGGGCTCGGGGCAAGGACCCACTGCTCGATCCGGCCACAGCCAAGCTCGCCGGGGAAACCGCTTCCTATCCCAAGAAGGACCTCGCCGCGCTCGCCGATATGCTGGTGGTCCTCGGCGGGGATGGCACCATGCTGGCGGCGGCCCGCCTCGTCGAGGACCGTCCCATCCCAATCTTGGGCGTCAACACCGGGGGGCTGGGCTTCCTCACCGCAGTCACGCGCGACGCGCTCTTCAAGGCGTTAGAACAGGTGTTCGCCAATGCCTTCGCGGAAGAGGAACGCCTCATGCTGCGGTCCCGCATCGTCCGGATGGGCAAGGAGATCGCCGCGGCCTCCGTGCTGAATGACGTGGCGCTCAGTAAGGGCGCGTTGTCCCACATGGTCCAACTGGAGATCTCCATCAATGGCCAATTCGTCACGGGATTGCGGGGCGACGGGCTCATCATCTCGACTCCAACCGGTTCGACGGCGTATTCCATGGCCGCAGGCGGGCCGATCCTCAACCCCGCCGTCCACGCGCTGATCCTCACCCCCATCAGTCCCCACACCCTCACCAACCGTCCGATTGTCATCCCCCAAGAGGCGCACGTCGAGGTGGTGCTGGTCAGCAAAGACGAGGGCGCCATGGTGACGTTCGACGGGCAGGCCGGCATCACGCTCCAGCCCCGCGACCTGATCGAGGTCCGCGCGTCGGAGAAGAAGACACGGCTGATCCGCTTCGCGGACCGCACCTACTACGATATGTTGCGCAACAAACTGAAGTGGGGGGAGAGCTAACGGGACGCTGACACCTTCGCCATGGACTTCTTCCGGCGAATGGCAACGAGCATCTCCTCGTTGGTGGGAAACTTGAACTCCTCGATATCGCGGCGTTGCCCTTCTTCCTGCTCCATCTCGCTCAACGCCAGCAGATCATCGACCTGCACGGCATCCGGTTGCCGGCTCTTTACCAAGGCCTCCAGCCGTTTCAGCTTGTGTGCGATCTCCTCTGCAGTCAAAGGCGCTTTGTCCGCCAGATGCCGCAGGACGACTTCACTGCACCACTCCCCGTCCCGCTTGGCCACGCCGACCAGCCCTTCACTGGCCTTGCGGGCCCACCCGCAGAGAAAAACCTCCGGGATGACCGCGCCGGTCGCTTCGTCGTAGGCCTGGAACAGACTGTCGTCAGGATCGTTCTGCGTCCGGGTGGGGTTTGTGACAAAGACGCCGTTCTTGTATGGAAGCCCGACCGCCTCATCCACACGGTCTCCGACGGCGAACACGACGCTGTCGCACGGGATCGTGTAGTAGGTCTTCAGCCCGACCGCCGCGGGATCCGTGCCTTTGAGCTCAAGCTTCGTATCTTCCACCTCCAGGCCAGTGACCTGGATTTGGCCATCGGTGAGGACGCGCTTCGGGGAGGACAGGAAATGGAAGTGCATGCGGGTGTGGCTCTCCGGCGGCTCGCACTTCGTGAACTCCGCCCGCATCTCGGCCAGGATCTTCTCGGGCAACTGTCCTACCGCCTCCAGGCGTGGAGTGATCCGTGCGATCTCCTTCTGGAGGGAGTCCTGATCGATAGAGGCGCAGACGGCGCGAATCTCCTTGGGGTTGTACTTGCGCTCGGCCGGCCCGCGCCGGACGATCACGTGGACCTCTGCAACGCGGCGGCGAGACAGCCAGTGCGCGATGTCCACCATCACGTCCCCGATGCCGATCACCGCCACGCGCTGGCCCATCTCGAACGGGCGGGTGCTGAAGCCCGGCAGCAGATTATAGTGGTAGACGCAGTCTTTGGCGTGATAGACGCCTTTGGCAGTGTCCCCCTCCACGCCGATGGTCTTGGTGCCCTGGGCCCCAGTCGAGAAGACCAACGCGCTGGGTCCCAGCGCGCGCAGCTCTGACACGGTCAGATGGAAGCCGTTGCCGACCGTCACGTTGCCGAAGTAACGGACGTTGGGGCGCGTCAGGATTTCCCAGTAGCCCTTGCGCAAGCCGCCGCGCAACTTGTGTTTGTTGGGGAAAATGCCGTACTCGGCGAGCCCGCCGACTTTGATGTCCCGGTTGAGCACCACCACCTCATGTCCCTGCTTGGACATGACGTTGGCGACGGACAGGCCGGCTGGTCCGGCGCCGACGACGATAATCAAATGTTTCGTACTCATCCGAAGAATCTTCGTGCCAGGGAGAACCTACCTAGCAAAAAATAAGCGCCGAAGCTAGCATGGCCAAAAAGAAATTGTCAAAAAGATTATCCTCCCGCGCTCCCTGGCTTGCCGCCTGGCAGGCCCGGTTCGGTCATGCGCCAGGGATCCAAGAGGTGGGCGAGGCGCTCCGCCGGCAGGACCTTCTTCTCCAGCGCGACTTGGCGGACCGTCTTGCCGGTCCGATGCGCCTCCTTGGCGATCTCGGCCGCCGCTTCGTACCCGATTTCCGGCGCGAGTGCCGTGCACATGGCCAGGCTTTGCTCGATCCCGGCCCGGCACCGCTCGGGGTTGGCTTTGAGGCCCTCCACACAGCGAACGGCGAAGTTTTCCGCCCCGCGGGCCAGCAGCGCGATGGATTGCAGGAGGTTGTGCGCCATGACCGGCAGCATGACGAGCAACTCGAAGTTGCCGGCCTGGCCAGACACCATGATGGCCGTATCATTCCCCATGACTTGGACCGCCACCATCATCACCGACTCGGCGATGACGGGATTGATCTTGCCCGGCATGATGGAGGAGCCGGGCTGGGTCTCCGGTAGGAGGATCTCCCCCAGGCCGCAGCGCGGGCCCGAGCCCAGCCACCGGATGTCGTTGGCGATCTTCATCAGGCTGACCGCCACGGTCCGGAGCGCCCCGCTGGCTTCCACCAGCGCATCCTGGGCGGCCTGGGCTTCAAAGTGGTTCTTCGCTTCTTGCAACGGACAGCGGGTCTCGCGGGCCAGCAACACAATCACGCGCTTGGCGAACTCCGGGTGGGCGTTCAAGCCTGTGCCGACCGCGGTGCCCCCCAAAGCCAGCTCCCCCAACGAAGAGCGCACCCGCTCCACCCGTTGAATGCCCAGCTCGATCTGCCGCGCGTAGCCCGAGAATTCTTGCCCGAGCCGGACGGGGGTCGCATCCTGCAAGTGCGTGCGTCCGATCTTGACCACGTCGTCGAACTCCTTGGCCTTGGCTGCCAGGGCCGTATAGAGGCGCTTGAGCGCCGGAATCAGCGCCTGGTCGATCTGCTCCAGAGCCGCGACGTGAATCGCTGTGGGGATCACGTCGTTGCTGGACTGTCCGAGGTTCACATGATCGTGGGGGTGCACGAGCTTGCCGCCCCGCTCCCCGCCCAGCAGTTCAGCCGCCCGGTTGGCGATGACTTCATTGACATTCATGTTGGACGAGGTGCCGGAGCCTGTCTGGAAGATGTCCACGGGGAACTGATCGTCCAGTTGCCCGTCGATCACCTCCTGCGCGGCCCGCTGGATCGCCTTGGCGATCTTGGAGTCCAGGAACTCCAGCTCCGCGTTGACGCGCGCGGCGGCCCACTTGACCAGTCCCAGCGCCCGGATCATGGCGCGCGGTAGCCGCAGGGAGCTGATCGGAAAGTTTTCGATCGCGCGGGCGGTCTGCACGCCATAGTAGGCGTCCGCGGGGACGGCGAGCTCGCCCATCGTGTCCCGTTCCAGGCGGGTCGCCCCGCCTGCCGCTTTCTGCGACGACTGCCTGGACAGGTAGATGACTTTCCCCTGGAACGGCTTCCCGGCAGGTTTGTTCCGCGGCTTCTTCTTCACGCATCCCCCTTTTGCAATGGACTCACCATTGGTGGAACAGCTTTGTCCAGCGCGGGGATTGTAATCCAGTCCGGGGAGCCGCTCAAGCAACAAGCGCGGGAGCAGCCGGGCCGCGACTGTAATCAGCCGCGCTGGTCGAGCGGCAGGTACCGACGCCCGTGCTCCCCCTCGTAGATCTGGTCAGGCCGGTAGAGCTTGTTCTCCTTCAACTGCTCGAGCCAGTGGGCCAGCCAACCTGCGACCCGGGCCATGGCAAAGATCGGGGTGAACGTGTCGCTGGGAATGCCCATCTGGTCAAAGATGATGCCAGAGTAGAAGTCCACGTTGGAGTACACCTTCTTGTGGGCCAGCAGCTCCAGTCCGACCCGTTCCACCTCCTCGGCCAGTTCATAGAGCGGGGACCTCCCGTACTGGGCAAAGAGCTTCTGCGCGAGTTGCTGGAGGACCACGGCGCGCGGGTCCTTGACCTTGTAGACCCGGTGGCCGAACCCCATGATCGGCTCCTTCCGGTCCAACTTCATCTGTAGGTAAGGACGCACGCGCTCGACCGTGCCGATCTCGCGCAGCATGGCCACGACCTCCTCATTGGCCCCGCCGTGCAGCGGCCCTTTCAGGGCGCCGATCGCCGAGGCGACGACAGTGTAGGGATCGGCGAGGGTTGAAGCGGTGACGAGCCCGCAGAATGTGGAGGCGTTCATCGTGTGCTCGGCGTGGAGGATCAGACTCACGTCGAGGACGTCCGCGGCGAGCCGGTCGGGTATCCGCTCGGTCAGCATGTACAGGAAGTTCTCGCTGAAGCTCAGCTCGTCCCGCGGCGGGACGTGGTCGTCGCCGTGGCGGATGCGCGCGAAGGCCGCCACGACGGTCGGGAGCTTTGCGATGAGCCGCACGGCCGACCAGTAGTTGTTCTCCTGATCGCGGACGTTCCGGCCAGGGTAGAACATCCCCAAGGCCGCCACGGCCGCCTGGAGCGCATCCATGGGATGCCCGGTCTCGGGCAGACACTTGATCAGGTCAATGATCTTGAACTTGATCCGCCGGTGCCTTGTGATATCGGCAGTGAACCGTTCCAGTTCCAGACGGGTCGGCAAGCGGTTGAAGAGGAGGAGGAAGGCCGTCTCGAGAAAGGTGCTTTTCGCGGTGAGCTCTTCGATGCGGATGCCGCGGTACTCCAGAACGCCAGCCTGGCCGTCCACATCGCTGATCCTGGAGCGGGCGGCAGGCACGCCCGCCAATCCCGGCATGAAGTCATGCGGCATGTCCGTGCCTCCCTTCAATCAATGAAGCGGTATTGTGCGGGGCTCTCGGCAACCTGTCAAGACAACAACGGCCCCGTGCCTTGCCTTGCAAGAGGACAGCCGCTCGGCCATACTGGACGCGATGCCGCTGCCCCACGCCGCCAAGAAGTGGTTCGCCGCATCCGGCATCGGGCTGGCCGTGTTCATCGCCGCAATGACGCTTCACGCCTCCGGCCTCCTCACCATCGCAGAGTTGAAGTCCCTGGACCACCGCTTCAACCAGTACGCTGATCCGGCCAAGGCCGACAAGAGTCTCGCGTTGGTCGCCGTTGACGAGGCCAGTCTCGAGGCGTTCGGCCGCTGGCCTTGGCCTCGGGACCGCTTCGGCTATGTCGTGCACTATCTTCACACAGCGGGGGCCAGGGCGATCGTCGTCGATATTTTGTTCCTGGAGCCCGACGCCAACGACCAGGAATTTGACGTGGTCTTCGCAGAGGAAGTCCGCGCCGCTGGAAACGTCTTCTTTCCGTTCTTGCTCCAACACGATTCATCACCCGCGCTCTCCGCCCCACTCCTGAGCAAGGCGACGATTCCGTTGGACTCGCAGCCGGAGCGACTGGCCAACGCCGCGAGTCCGTACCAAGGGCTGAAGCTGCCCATCCCACCGCTGGCAGAAGCCGCCCGAGGACTAGGGCACATCACTCTGACGCCTGATCAGGACGGGACGATGCGCCGCCTGCCGCCGTTGGTGCCGACTGCGCAGGGCGCCGTTTCCCAATTGGCTACGGCGGTGGCCCGGTACATCCTGAGAGCGGAGCAGGCCGTACAGGATGGCCGCACGCTCCGCCTGGGCCCGACGACAGTGCCCGTCACTCGGGATGGCGATATCGTCCTCGACTGGCACGGCGCGCTCGAGCAGAAGGTTTACCCGGCCTACTCCATCGGGGCGGTTCTGCGCTCCTACACCGAAATGCAGAAGGGTGAACGCCCCCTGCTCGATCCTGCCCTCTTCAAGGACAAGATCGTGTTCGTGGCGACGACCGCCGCCGGCACCTATGACCTCCGGGTGACCCCGCTCTCTCCGTTCACGCCCGGCGTCGTGATCCACATGACCGCGCTGGACAACCTGCTCCACGGCCATGCCATCGCACTGGCCCCACCTTGGGCCTTTGTCCTGACCACGCTGGTGCTCTGCATCGGCACCGCATGGGCCTTCGTGCTGGTCCAACGCCAAGCTCTCAAATTCCTACTCATCGCCGGGCTGGCCGTCGCGTATTACGGGCTCGTCGTCCACGCCTTCTCAGGCCACGGGGTCTGGATGAAACTGGTCTTTCCCGAAGGGGCCCTGGCCTTGACCTACGCCGTCTCGGCCACCGTGGAGTATCTGACCGAGGGCCGGCAACGCCGCGTGCTGCGGGCCGTCTTCGATAAGTACATGGCCGCGGAAGTCGTGGATGAGATCATGCGCAACCCGGCGAGCATCAAGCTCGGCGGCGAAAAAAAGGAGCTGACCGTCTTCTTCTCCGACGTGGCTGGGTTCACCACGATCTCCGAGAAACTGGACCCAGAGGACCTCGTTTTCCTGCTCAACGAATATCTGTCATCCATGACGGACATCATTCTTCGGTACCGGGGGAACGTGAACAAGTATCTTGGCGACGGCATCATGGCGATCTTCGGCGCGCCGCGCGGCGAGCCCGACCACGCCTCGCGGGCCTGCGTCGCGGCCCTGGAGAACCAGGCGGCGCTCGCCCAACTGCGAAAGGAGTGGGCAGCGCGAGGCTATCCGGAGATCGTCGCGCGCATTGGGATCAACTCCGGACCGTTGGTCGTAGGGAACATGGGCTCCCAGACGCGGATGGAGTATACTGTCATGGGCGACAGCGTGAACCTGGCGTCCCGTCTGGAAGGGGCGAACAAGTTCTACGACACGTTGATCCTTCTGGGCCCGCGGACGTACGAGCTGGCCCAACCCGATATCGAGGCGCGGGAAGTGGATATGCTGCGGGTGAAGGGCAAGCTGGAGCCGGTGGTGGTGTACGAACTGCTGGCCCTGAAAGGGGCGCTGCCGGCGGAGAAGCAACGCGTGGTCGCCATGTACCAGGACGGTCTCGCCGCCTACAAGCGACGGGAGTTCGTCAGGGCTAAGGAACGCTTCGAAGCCGCGCTGGCGCTGGACCCGTCCGATGGGCCGTCCAAGGTCTGCCTGCATCGGGTGCAGGAGTACTTGGCAACCCCTCCTCCGCCCGACTGGGATGGCGTGTACGTGCTACAGTCTAAATAGCCGACTGTGGAGGTGCCGTTGAAACGCCCTTCACGACTTGCCGCTCCGCTCATCACCCTACTGTTGTTGAGCCTGTATCTTCTGACCGTTGTCGCGCTGGCAGAAACCGTTTTCGTCCAGAGCAAGACCGCGAAGCTCCGCTCCGGGAAAACGTCGCTGGACAGCGTGGTGGCCGACCTGAAGTTCGGGGAGCCGCTGGAGGTGCTCGGCAAGGAGGGAAACTGGCTGGCCGTCCAGACCGCGCGTGGGGCCAAGGGCTGGATCTTCGCCGGCAAGACGACGCCCACCAAGCCCGCCAGCAGCGAGGATGATGTGCTGGCCAAGCTCGGCAAAAGCTTCAGGAGGACCGAAGCCGGAGACGTGACGGCGTCAGCCGGCGCCCGCGGCCTAGACAAGGTCTCGGAAGGCTACGCCAATCACGTTGGCATCACCCAGCAGCATCGGAACGCGATCGATCGCATGGCAGGGTACCGAATAACCGACCAAGAGGTCGAAGATTTTCTGAAGAACGGGGGGCTCGGCGAGTATGCAAAGTAGAACCACAAAGACAATCGCCGCCGCGTGCGTTGCGCTCGCAATGGCCGGAGGATGGGGTGGATGCGCTGAGATGCAGATCTCTACCGGGAACGAGCGGCTGGATATGATGATTCACGGCGGAGGAACCCTGCTCAGCGGGCTCCTGCCGATCGGGTATGAGGAAGAGCAGTCTATAGGCGCAGCCATCGCCCTCCAGGTCGTCGCCCGTTACGGGGGAGTGTATGATCAGCCGGAGCTCACCCGCTATGTCAATCTGGTTGGCCGGGCCGTGGCCCTCACCTGCGACCGGCCGGACATTCCCTACCACTTCGCCGTGCTCAACTCCGACTCGATCAACGCGTTCGCAGCGCCGGCCGGCTATGTCTTCGTGACCCGCGGCTTGTTCAAGCAGATCCGCAACGAAGCCGAGCTGGCCGCGGTGCTGGGACACGAGATCGCGCACGTCTCCCAGAAGCACATCCTTGAGGTCATCCAGCGTAGCAAGCGCCTCGCCGGCGTCTCCGAGGCCGGGCTGGCCTACGCGCATCAGAATCCCGACGTGTTCAAGAACCTGATCGATGCGGCCGCCAAGAAATTGCTCGACGAAGGGCTCGACCAGGAGAAGGAGCTCGAAGGGGACAGCCTCGGTGAGGTGTTTGCCGCCCGCGTGGGATACGATCCCACTGCCTATGTCGTGCTCTTAAACCGGCTGCGTGCGCTGAAGGGCGACGATAAGGCCTTCTTCAAGACCCACCCGAACTTTTCCACTCGCATCAACGCCGTCCAGGAGGTCATCCAGACGCACGGCTGGAAACCGACCGGCGTGCTGCTGGAGAATCGCTTCGCTCGACTGCGCGGGAAGGTCTAGAATTCCAGGCAGGCGGGGCAACGGGCGGGCTCTCTCTTTTCTTCGATTTCCCCCTGCGTCAAGGTGAACGCCACGCGGCACAACTCGCAGGCGCGGACCTCGAACACCGGCTTGCCATTGTCAAAGCGGGTCGGCAGGAGCAGATCGGCCGGGTCGTACCCCAATACCGCACCGTCCTCGAACTTCACGACCGCCAGCCGGACGTTGAACTTCTCCCAGGTGGCCGTCTGTCCCTTCCGGGCCAGAGGATGGTCCGAGCTCACATAGACCGGCTGCCCGTACTTCCGCTGCCGGAGATCCCGGAGGTTTCGCGCCTGGGAGATCGCCACCGAAAAATTGCTCGCCTGTGCAAACGGCCCTTCCTCAGTGCCCACGCGGTATCTATACCACCCGCTTTCCGAGAGGGTCAAGCCGGCCAGGATGGAATTACCACCGGCACCGGCCGTCCCTCGCGCGCGGCGCGGTAGCAGGCATCAGCCATCGCCACGGCGCGCAAGCCGTCCTCTCCCGACACCGGTACAGGGACTCTCGCTGAGAGGCTCTTAGCGAACGTCTCGAGGACCGCGATGACGGTCGGCCGATCCGGTACTGCCTCCGTTTCCGTGACCATACGTCCCTCGATCCAGGTCAGCAGGCTCCGATCGACGTCTGCAATCAATTGACCGGCCCTGCCGACCGCCTCCACGCGGCAGAGGCGCCCTCCCGACACCCGCGAGACTTCTACATAACAGGAGACTCCATTGGACAACCGGAACCGGGCCAGCGCGAGGTCTTCGACTCGAGTGGTGTGACGCTGCTCCAAGTCGGCGACCGCTTCCACCGCCTCGGCGCCCGTCAGAAAACGGATGAGATCCAGCAGGTGAATCCCAATCTCCAGAAGGACACCCCCGCCCGCCTGACCCGGATCGTCCAACCAGCGGTGCGGCGGCCGGTCGGCCCGCATTGCCAGGACAAGGTACTCCAGCGGGCCGACGTCCGCCAGACAATCCCGCAGACGCACCAGGACGGGCGTGAAGCGGAGCGTCTGGGCCGTCATGAGCGCGACGCCGGCCTCGCGCGCAGCCCGAACCATCTCCCGAGCATCGGCGACCGTCAACGCCAGCGGCTTCTCGATCAGCAGCGGCTTGCCGGCCCGTACGGCCGCCAGGCAGATTTCCCGGTTCAACGCCGGGGGCGTCACGACCGCCACCGCCTCCACCTCCTCGCACGTCACCAGCTCGCGCCAGTCCGGCACGAAGAGCAGTCCATGCCGCTCGGCGAAGGCGCGTCCAGCGCCCACATCCCGCCTGGAGACGGCCGCCAAATGGCACCCCGGAATCCCCTCCAACAGGTGCTGCGCATACCGGCTCCCGTGACGGCCCAGCCCCACCAGTCCGATGCCGATGCTTCCCGACACCTCACCCGCTCGAGGTTTCACCGGTTGCTTGACAACCTGTCTGCTCCATTGCTACACGTACCGAGGGCACCGACAGACGGGAGGCTCCATTCATGGAAAAGATGACAGTCTATCAGAAGCCGAGCTGCTCCACCTGCCGCCAAGTACTGACCCTCTTGCGCGAAGCCAAGGCCAAGTTTGAGACCATCGACTATATCGCAACTCCCATGTCGGCGACGACCTTGCGCCGCTTGATCAAGAAGCTCGGCGTGTCCCCTCGCGACCTGCTGCGCACCAACGAAGAGCGCTACAAGAAGCTGGAGTTGAGTAACAAAGACGTGAGCGATGAGGAGCTGATCAGGCTGATGGTGGTCTATCCGGAGTTGATCCAGCGCCCAATCATCGAGAAAGGGGAGCAGGCCGTCCTCGCCCGCCCTCCCGAGAACGTTAAAACGTTGCTGTAAGCGGTCCCGCCTTGAAAAAAGAAGGGCCGCCCGATGTGTCATGGCGGCCCTTCCCCGAAAAGACTCCGGTAAGTACTGCTGTCGTTATCTTTTCCCTAAGACAGCCTCCTTGCAGGCCTTCGCAACCCGAAACTTCACCACTCGCTTGGCCGGGATCTTGATCGGCTCTCCGGTCTGGGGGTTACGACCCATCCGGGCTTTCCGGTTGACCAGCACCAACTTGCCGATCCCGGGCAAGGTGAAGGTGTTCTTGGCCTCCTTATAAGCCAGGGAGGCCAGCTCGTCTAGAAACTGGCCTGCCGCCTTTTTGGTAATTCCACCTTTGCCGGCTAGGTGCTCGGTAACCTGAGACTTCGTCATCGCTTTGGCCATACCTGACTCCTTTCCACTGGTGAACCGCCGTGCGGTTCGTCAACTTGTTGAAAGCCCTTCCCCGATCCCAACGGGATCTCAGGGGTGAATGTCACAATCCGCCTACGCCTGATAACGGATACGCTCCGGCTGCATCCGATAGAGATTCCATGCCAGCCCGGTCAACGACAGCCAGAAGATGAACCACTTGGAGGGGTCGAAATTGTACCAGCGGGGCCCGTTGCGGTAATCCCGCTGATGCGCATGATGGTAATTGTGATAGCCCTCGCCGAGCGTGACAAGCGACACCAGCCAATTGTCCCGGCTTGAATCCGCCGACGTGTGGGGCTGATCTCCCCAGAGATGGCAGACGGAATTGATGCAGAAGGTGGAATTGAGAACGAGGAACATCCGGGCCACCCCGGCCAGCAGGAAGCACCCAAACCCGCTCTTCCACCCGCCGTAGGCCGTCCCCGCTGCGAACGGTAGCGCCAGTCCGGACAGCATAATGATGGCATAGTAGCGATGCTGCCACATCACGATCGGATCCTTGCGAAACGGCGCTTCGTATTTTTCACGAAGGTCTTGCGGGGCCTTGTTGAAGATCCATAACAAGTGACTGTGCCAGAAGCCAAGCGTGGCGTTGTACGGGTCTTCCTCTTGATCACACCGCGCATGGTGCCGGACATGGTCGGCCGCCCACTTGTAGGCCGAATTCTCCAGCGCCCAGCCCCCCGCAATCAACAACGCCCCCTTGACCCATGCCCTGCACTCGAAGCTCCGATGGGCGATCAGCCGGTGATACCCCACGGTAATCCCCAGCCCCGAAGCGAAATACAGGACAATCAGGAGCGCCCAGTCTATCCAGGTATAGCCAACGTAATACCCGAACACCGGCACAGCCACCAATGCACCGGCCGCGACTAGCCCGAACAACGATAGGGCAAGGTAATCAGATGAGACGCGCACGTGCTCACCGCCTTCTGCACCATACTCCACGCCTAATCCCTCATGCGTTAATGAAATGAACCGCAGCTACGAAGCTTTTTGATGTGCTCTGTGCTAGCAGTACCTTCTTCTGAGGCCCTCTGGAGGCAGCCGAACGCCGTGACTCTACAGAAATACGGGACAGAAAGCAAGAGGAAAGATTGGTCGAAATGTGCTCGGACAGGGCTCTTGCAATCTCCGTGCTATAATCCCGCGCCATGCGCGTGCCAGGAGTCTTGTCGGTCCTCATCCTGACTTGCATCGCCTCACCAGGGTACTCGGCCGAACCTGACGAATTCGCCACGCTGGCCGCCCATATCTCCCCCGCTCAACTCATGCAAACCGTCCGGGAGCTTTCCAATTTCGACGGGCGACAATCCGGGACAGCCGGCGGCCAAGCAACCGCGGCCTACATCGCACGCCACTTACCTGAGGCCGCGTTGCAACCGTTTCCGATCACTACGGTGCAAATCGACACGCTTGTGCGTGCGGAGATTCGGGTCGACCGGCGCGTGGTAGCGCTCGAAAAGGGCCAGGACTTCCTCCCGATCATAAGCCTGGCCCCCACGGAGCAAGTCTCAGCCCCGGTGGTCTTTGTTGGTTATGGCATCGCCGCTCCCGGCCAGGGGCTCGATGAGTACCAGGGCCTCTCGGCAGCCGGGAAGGTTGTGCTTTTCCTCCGCGGACAGCCCAAGGGTTTTCCAGGGCGCTTGACCCACGCGGACAAAGTCCGGACCGCCCACGCCAAGGGCGCTGTGGCCTACCTGACCGTGACCGGTCCGATCCTGAGCCCTTACGAGGAGCGCCGTGGAATGACGACCCGGCCGGCGGCCCTCTACGAAGGGCCGGCGCCTCCCGCTCTGCCTGGACTGTGGATCACGCCCGTCGCAGCGGATGCCATCCTGCACCCCCTCGGTCGCTCCGTTCGGTCCTTTCAAGAGGAGATGGACCGTCAACTCGCAGCACGATCCGCGGACACAGGCACGGAACTGCGCATGGAGATGGTTGCACGCCGACTCGACGCGACGGCCTCGAACATCCTCGCGCTATGGCCCGGCTCCGATCCGACGCTTCGCAAGGAGACCATCATTCTGGGCGCCCATCACGACCACTTCGGGATCCAAGCCGGCCTGGTCTTCCCCGGCGCAGACGACAACGCGTCCGGCACAGCCGTGGTGCTGGAGATCGCCCGCGTCCTCGCGACCACCGGCAGCAGACCCAAGCGGAGCCTCCTGTTCCTCTCCTTCGCTGGCGAAGAGCAGGGCCTCCTGGGTTCACGGTTCTATGTGGCCCACCCGCGCTATCCCCTCAGCGCCGCCAAGGCGATGATCAATGTCGATCACGCGGGGGTCGGAAACGGCCACATCGTGGTGGGGCTTGCGAAACTCGAGAAGGCGGCCGCGCAGGCTGCGGCCGAGAAGGTCGCAGCAGGCGACAAGCTGGAACTGTACGGCCTGTTTCCAGGCGGGGACCACGTGCCGTTCGCAGAAGCCGGCCTGCCCACCGCCGCAATCGTGACGGCAGGGTCCCACCCGGACTTCCATCAGCCGACCGATACGCCCGAAAAGATCAAGCCCGAGTTACTCGCTTTGATCGCGCGCTACGCCCTCGCCCTGGTGTGGGCCCTCGCCAACGACGAGCGGTGAGACGCGTGGGAATTACTTCAGCGGCAGCTTGACGCTGATCGCTCCGCCTAAATCCCCTTCCTTCGCCCCCTCTTTCTTATAACCCGAGATGTCCTTCTCGCCCTTGGGCTCCCCATGGCACGTGAGGCATCCCTTGCCGTAAAAGAGGGGCAGCATCACACGGAGGGTTTTCCCGCCATCTGCTGACTCGCTGACAATTTTCTCGCCCTGGCGGGGGTACGCCGGATCGGCAAACTTTTGCAGCACGTCCGCTTCGAACCCGTCGGCCTTGTTCGCAGGATTCCGCAACAACCCGTCGTGCGTGGTCTGCTTGAGGTAAATGCCTGCCATGCCACTGAACTTGGCGGCCGCTTGGGTGCCGAAGGTCGCCGGGATGAAGCCCTTAAAGCCGACCCCCTTCTTATTAATGGTCGATTGATTCTCAGCGACGGTCCGTTTGGACGCTTCTACCAGTTGAGGCAACAGTTTTTTGGCCATCTCGGGTACGTTGGCAGATTTGAGGTTGGTCAGGTCCACTCCGGACCGTTCCTTGAACTTCTCGACCAACTGCTTTTCGAACACCTCGGGCGTAAAGCCCTTGTCGCCCTTTTCGGCATCGTTGATGAGCGCTTGGTTGGCCCCCACTGTGACCCGACCGGAGTCCAAGAGAATCGCCAAGAGCCGACCGGTTTCCGCGGCGTCCTGCTCCGGGCCCGCAAGTGCCACGCTTGGGGCAGAGACGAGCCCGACAATAACCCAAAAGAGGTAGAGGACGGGCACTCTTAATTTCATCATTGCTGGCCTCCTTCCGAAAAGGATGATGGATGAAAATGGGTCAAGTGGAGCCGGCGAGTGGAATCGAACCACCGACCTGCGGTTTACGAAACCGCTGCTCTGCCAACTGAGCTACGCCGGCCCGGGCGCCCACTCTAACAAGCCGTCTTAGGGAATTCAACCCCGCCGCCGCGCCTTGCTGAAGGGGAAGGTCCCGATCGGGCCGTTCGGTTCCACCTCCGGGCTCACCGCCGGCATCTGCTCCTTTTTCAGCTCGGCCGCGCCCTTGGGTACCTGCTCCCGCAGATAGGTGATGATCTCTCCCACGTCTACCCAGCCGTTGTCGTCGGCGTCGCCTTGGCCCCGAATGGCCTTGAGAAAGTGATAGGTGAACAGCCCGTGCTGTCCGGCATCCCAGGAGAGGCTGGGCCCGTTCGTGGAGGACGACCCGATAACGACGGTGCGGCGCTTGTCGCCAGGCTTGCCCGCACTCCATGGGAGATGTCGCGGGTCGCCCTTGCCGTCCCCGGCTTGAAACGAGAGGTCGGCCAAGACCAAGTTCAGCCGGGACGGCAAGCGCGCCAGGACGTCCTGCAGCCGGTTCAGCGAGTAGCCACGGCGCGCGAGGTCGGGCCGGCCTTCGTAGGGCATCAGGATGATGTCGGTGCCCTCCGCATCCAGGACGGCGTTGCCGATCAGATAGACGAAGACGATCCCTGACGCGTTGGCCTGGCGGGGCAGCCAGTCTTCGAGGGTGTCCTGAAGATCGACCAGGAGCGCGTGCTCGTCCGTCAAGACCCTCACGTTCTCTAACGGGAACCCCGCCAGTGTGGTCAAGTGCTTGGAGACGACCTCGGCATCGCGCCGGGCATGTTTCAGACGCGGGATACTTTCCTCCCGATAGCCTCCGAGGCCGACCACCAACGCATACGAAGTGCGACGTTCAAATCCCTGCACTTTGGCAGGAATCTGATCCACGTCGACCGAGAGCACCTCAACCGGTTCGCGGGCGCCCGCGCCGGACATGATGGACGCCACGAACCGCTTGCGGGTTGGCGGCCCATGGCCTCCGGCTTCGGTGACCTGCACCAGCAGTTCCGCCTGCTGCGCGGGGAAAGTGGCGGGTAGCTTCGTGGTGATCGTCGCCTGTTTTTTCTCGCCTGGTTGGATATCGCCGAGCAACGTCGGATTGACGAATTCCTTCACAAGAGCCGGCGTACCCGAGAGCTCGACCGCCACGCCGCGCGCGACGCCCGGACCGGCGTTGGCAACCTCCACGCGGACGACGACCTTCTCACCGGCCTCCAGCACTTGATTGCGGTTCTCATCTTCGAGGGACGCCAGGAAGCTGAGAGTCGGCGCCTCGGCAGTCGCTGTCGGCGGCGCGCCCGTGCCCCCGCTCCCGCCAGGCCGGCCTGCGGCCATCATCTCCTTGCGAGTCCCCAAGCGAATGGCCCAGTCGCGAATCTTGACCGACTGGGTCAGGCTGTCTACCAACCGATCCGACAGTTTCTCCAATGCCTCTGTCACCGGCAGCATCAGCCCCTGAACCGTGCAGTTGGTGCCGTCGGTCGTCACGGTCCACTTGCCTTCGCCCTTGACCGGCTCGTTGAGAAGGGTCTTGCCCTCCATATCGACCACCGTGACCCGCAAGCGCACCAATACTTTGAGCGGGTACTCTCCGATCTCCCGTCGAGGGATGGCCAGGTTCATTTCCCCGGTCTCGAGCGCGGCGCTGAGCACGGCATCCGCGGGATCTTTCGGGTTTCCCTCGAAGGTCTTCTCAAAGACTCCAGTCGCATCCGCCTTCACTTGCTCGGCGAGCCGTTCCCCCAGAGGAATCGCCTGGGGCACCCCGCACGAATCCCTATAGAACAACTGAGCGTGCTTGAGGGCCTCGGGGATCTCGAGACGGACCGACAAAGGGATGCTGGGGGACTTCGCCTCGTCGGACTTGAACTCCAATCGCGGGAAGACGAGCTTCTGCCCGCAGCCGAGCGTGACCACGACCGTCGCCACAACGAAGAAGCGCATGAGGGGCCGAAGGGTCGACATGGGAAGCCACATGTGTGCCGCGTTATACAAGAAATGTGAGCCAATCGCAACGAAAACCCTCACGGCCGTCTCCTTGACACCCCGCAACCGATTCGATACCGTGCGCCCATGGCCGCTCTTGGAGGACTGTCGCTCTCCTGGTCCGACTTGGCCGACCTCATTCGCCTCCGCAATCAAACCGGTTCCCTCCTGCTGCTCTTGCCGACCCTGTGGGCGCTAGTCCTCGCCGGCGACGGGCACCCGCCGCTTTCGCTGACCGCCATCTTCGTGGCAGGCGTGTTTGTCATGCGGAGCGCGGGGGTCACCGTCAACGACCTCTGGGACCGCGACCTGGACCGGCGAGTCCAGCGCACTCGCGAGCGTCCCCTTGCGTCCGGCCGCATACAACCAAGAGCGGCCGTGACCGTCTTTCTCGCACTGATCGTGCTCGCCGCCGGCCTGGTCTTCCTGCTCAACTCCCTCACAATCACCCTGGCACCCGTCGCGCTGCTCCTGGCCGTCCTGTACCCGCTGGCCAAACGGGTTCTGCCGCTCCCCCAGGCCATTCTGGGCATGGCGTTCGGGTGGGGCGCGATCATGGCCTGGTCGGCCGTGCGCAACGAGATCGCCTGGCCAGCCGTCGGCCTCTTCGTCGCTACCATCTTCTGGGCCATTGGCTACGACACGATCTACGCCTTGCAGGACCAGGAAGATGACCAACGGGCCGGCGTGCATTCCGCCGCCCTTCTCTTCGGGCCATGGGCATGGGTGGCGGTCGGCAGCGCGCTGTCCGTGATGGTGGCGCTGTTGGGCTTGGTTGGCCTGGCGACGGGCCTCGCCTGGCCGTTCTACGTGACGCTCCTCCTGACGGGCGCGCTGTTTGCCGGCCAGGTGCGCCGGATCAAACACCCGATCGCGCCCGCCCAGGCCCTCGCCTTGTTCAAGCAGCACGTCTGGGCCGGCGCGCTCATCCTCGCGGGGTTCTGGAGCGGCGTGCTGCTCAGGTAGATGCTGTGTCGATCAGGAAGAGGCCGGCGGCGGCCTGTCGGGCGGCGGGGCGTTCAGCGTTTTCAGGAAAAACATGATGGCCTTGGCATCGTCGTCGCTGACGCCCAGATTCGGCATCTTGGTGTGCGGCTTCATGATCTGCGGATATTTGATCCAACGATACACCCAGGACGAGTTCAAGCGGAACCCGGCCCGATCCAAGGGCGGGCCGACCTCTCCCCCGCTCTGCCCGATCTTGTGACAGGCGTTGCATCCGTACTTGTTGTAATAGAGTTGCTTGCCACGCGCCGCGAGCTTGGCTTCCTCGGAGGAGGACGCCGTCACCATGGGCTTGGGAACCGGCGCGAATTTCGGGCGTTCCTTTTTAAGCGAGGCCCAGTCGGCCTTCTCCAGCTTCATCCCATGGAGCGTGCGCACAAAGGCCACCAGGGACCAGAGCTCTTCCTCCGACAGCGTGTTTTTGAACGTGGGCATGGTCGGCACGGCGAATTCGTCGTCACCGATGTTGTCGCCGACCTCTGGCGTTGTGTCCTTCATATCGCGCGCGATGGTCGCAAAGATCTCCTCGTCCTTCAGGGTGCTCATCTCGTCCTTGTTGGACAGGTCCTTGGGCTTGGGATCGGGCATGAACTTCCAGTTGAAGCCCTCGCCGGGCCTACCGTGCTCGCCGTGGCAGTGGGAGCAGTAATAGGCATAGAGGCTGCGCCCCTTGGCGACGTGCTCGTTCTCGAACAGAGCGCACCCGCCCAGCCCGACCAGCACCGCCACCGCCGCGACCGCGACCGCCCTCACGCTATGCTGCCTGCTCATGCCGGCTGCCCCTTCCTCACCTTGCGGATGATGACGTACTCCACCCCTGCAGCCACCACCACCGCGATGAGCCCGTAGAGGTAGATCGAATAGTTGGTCGGCGGCTCCGCGTTGAAGTACCACCACGAGGTGACGGCTTTCTGCGAGCCCGACTCCTTCAGATCACCGCTTTCCAGCTTCTTGCCGTCCCAGACCGCGAACGCGATGTTCGGGAACGTGCCGAGCTGGAATTGGGCGTCGTTCGGATCGGTCGTGGTGAGCCCCCGGGTAAACACGACGCGCCACACACCGGTGGCGTCCTGCTCGACCACTTTTGTCTCCTCGTCGAAGAGCGGATCGCCCGTCTTGGGGTCCTTCATCGGCTCCCCCTTGGCGTCCTTTCGGGGGATGAGCTTCCGTTCCTTGAACCGGACCTTGGTCTTCTCGTCCTTCCAGACGCCCCTCGCCTGGACATCCTGCTGGGCCTGCTTCTTCAACGTGCCAAAGCCCTTGGCGTTCATGTCCGCGGCGCCGGGCGTATCGTTCCGCCAGTACCAGATGTTGACCGGCCCGCCTTCGACCTGCGCCATCGGCTGACCGTGGGCAAAATGGGCCTTCTTGTCGCCGACCATGAACTCCAGCGCAGCGGCATCGGCCGGATCCTGGTTCGGGTCGGCGTACTCCAGCAGGAAGCCGATCTGCTTGGTGTTGTGCAGGCCGCGCACCTTGACCGATTTGACGGTGACCTGCAGAATACGTTTCGGCCAGTGGACTTGCGGAGACGTCGGAAACTCGGTCGCCGGGATCGTATTCCAGATCGGGGCCAGCGGATCCGTCGGCACCTCGCCCTGGATCAACTTCACCCGGACGAAGACAGTTTCCTGCGCCAAGACGGGCGTCCCCCACAAAATAGCGACCGCCGCAGCCAGGACAGCCAGTCGCGCGTGTGTAGAAGGCATGCTCCCTTACTCCCACGTTCGGGGCTTCTGCCCCGAACCCGCATATTCCGCCATGATGATCTTCCATATCCACTCGTCCGGCAGTTCCACTTCCCATCGGGGCATGGCCGACTTCCACGGGTGGCCTTCTACAGGCAGCCCCACCCCGCCCTTTTTGATGCGCCAGAACAGGTAGGACTCCTGCAGTTGAGCAATCGTGCCTGGATCGACAAAATTCGCTGGAGGAGGATTGAAGCCATCTGAAGCCGGGCCATTGCCATTGAACTTGGGGCCGTGGCACGGCGAGCAGAACGCGGAGAAAAGGCCTTTCCCCATCATCACGTTTTCCGGCGTGTTCGGCACCGGGTTCGCCAGCCCGACGAACTCGCCCGGCGGGGCCGGATGGATGGTCCGATTCTCAGCCGGCGGCTGCGAGCTAGGCGCAAGGTCACTGTAAGTTTCCCACCCCACCAGGAGTGGGACGAGCACCAGCACCGCGAGGCGAGCAAATTGGGCCGCTCCGTTCAAACCTTCCCCGCTCAGGAAACGAAAGATGGGCCCCAGCAGTGCCTCTGTAGACTCTCCGCTGAGCGTCCCATACACGACGATGCCGACGGTGGTCAGGAACAGATAGAGCCAGATGAGACTCATGGGCAAGGGCGCGGTGACTAACGGGGCAACGAACTTGAACACCACGAACACCGCCACCAACAGAACAGCCCCCTTCATCGCCAATGAGGATCCTCTCATAGTTCACCCTTCCTCGCCGTGCTAGCCGGTCCCGGCGCTTCGATCTCGGAGAGCTCGATCGTCACCTCCTCGCCGGACATGTTCTGCAAAAACGCGATGACCGCCAGGATTTCATTGTTACTCAAAGCGATCGGCTTCTTGTTGATGTACGGCATCTTGGCCGGAAAGAATTTGGGCTGGCCGACGTGCTCGTAGTCCTTATAGATGTAGGCCTGCGGCTGGGTCAGGCTCTCATAGAGGAAGTCCCGTGTCAGCTTGGCCCCAACGCCCTTCAGATCAGGACACCGACCTTCGCCGGTTCCAATCGTATGGCACAGGGCGCACTGGCCTTTGCCAAAGAAGATCTTTTGCCCAATCGCAGTCAGGTCCTTTTTGTCTTTGATGGACGCCACATCGAACTTCTCCACAGCGGGTGGCAACGAGGCCATTTGAGGAATACCCAAGGCGACCAAGGTAAAGCCCCCTAACACGATGGACACAAAGGCAACGACGCGGATAAAGCGGGCCTTCACAAAGAGGAGAATTGCTCCTCCCAACCCCAGAACGCTCAACCCGATCGTTTGCAGCAGTTGGACTTCTGTCATGAGAAGGAGGCCTCCACGTACCTTATCGGCGTCCGGCAGCCGGCACCGGAGCACCGGCAACAGCCGGCTTCACGGCTTCCTTCACATGGGCCTTCCCGGGGGTGCCATCCTTCTTCTCCCCGCCGAGGGAGGCGACCCAGAAGATAAACGCGACCATCAGACAGAACAGAAAGGTATTCAGCGACATGAAGGCCGCTGCATACCCTAGCGCGGGTGAATAGGCGTATGGTGACGTGTCCTGCATCACCCCGTACACGTGCCAGTGGACCCTTGAAGATGACCGCGCGTAGCCCATCAGGGTCATGAGCAGGATGACCATGACCGCGTTCAGCACGAGGGCGTAGGCGGCCCGAGGCGGCATGATGCCCCAAACCATTTCCGTTGTCGTCTTGGCGCTTTTTAACACCAGCGCGGTCAATGGCGTGATGGTCAGCAGGACGAAGAGCACGACCAGCACCTGGGTCGTGGAGAAATAGTTGATGCGTGTGATGGCCGGCACGAAATAGCCCCAGACGCCGAGCACAACGACGACGATAGTGGCTACCCCCAAGATGACCCCCTGACCGATTTTGGCGGCCTTAGCCCACGTCGCGGTCTCCTGCTTGCCGGCGCGCCAGTACATCACGAAGCTCATGAAGGTGACCAGGATCATCACATTGACCACGGTCATCTTCGCGGACATCACGCCGAAGACGCCCAACAGGGGATGATGGGTGCCGCCCATCTTGCGCGCCTCTTCGAGGCTCGCGACCAGGGAGTGCGGGGTCATCCAGACCCCGAGGCACACGAGCAAGATCACGAGCATCGTCATGATCGGCTTCCGATACTTGGCTTCGGACCCGGGGATGCGATACATGATGCCCAGCCAGAAGTAATAGTTGGCCCCGAGGAACAGAATGCCGATCAGGATGGCCTGGAGAATGAACAGCCAGGAGAGAAAGCCGCCCATCAGCGTGATCCCCATCTGCTGGTTGTACTGGTAGATCTCCCGCATCAGCCAATATCCGGCGAACGGCAACGGCAGCATTCCGAACACGCCGATGAAGTTCCCGACATATCCCATCCAGTCATAGTGGACACGTTCCGCCTGGTTCTGGGTCATGAGATATTTCAACCCAGCATAGGCGCCGCAGATGAATCCCCCCAGCACGACGTTGGCGATCAGGCGGTGGACGTTCACCGGCCACCAGGTGGGGTTCCAGGTCGCGGCCCAGGCCTTGGCCCACATGCTGCCTTCCGTGATGACAACGGGGCTGGCCTGGAAGGTCGCCCAGGAATTCGGCACGATCATGATGAAGAAGGCAAAGACGTTCAGCAGGAAGCCCAGAAACAAGTGGAGGCCCTTCTTGGCCCCCTGCATCGAGTCCCATCCATACCAATAGAGGTACAGCGTCGCCGTCTCCAGAAGGAACAAGACGCTGTACACGATGAAGGATGGAAAGAACACGTCCGTGAGGTAGACCATGAGCTTCGGATAGAGTCCAAGCAGCAGGAAGAGGAGAATGCCCCCAAACAGGGCCGTCGTCGCATAGGCTGAGGTGAGCAGCTTGGTAAATTCCTTGGCCAGCGTATCGTAACGCGGATCCCTGGTCCGTACACCGACGATCTCGCAGACCCAGGCGAAGATCGGTACGCCAAGCACGAACCCTGCCAGGAGGAGGTGCTGTTGTGCGATGATCCAGATCAGATTCCGGCTTCCTAGGATGCCGGGAAGGATGTCACGGTACTCCGTCGCCGACCCCGCTGGAGCTTCCTGCGCCCAGGTCAGGCCCAGAGGGGCAGCCACCGTGAACAGCAGGAAGAACAGCGCCGCATACACCCACACGCGCGTACCACTGTAGTGGGAGGGGGCCCCGTGGACGCCCCTCCCACACCCACAGTCAGCCGCGCCGGACCGTCGTGCTTGTCTGCTGCTCAAACGCCAATGGCGCTTATACGGTTCCATGGCGAGCTCTCCTTTTATTTCCCTTTACCCTTCTTCGTTTCCTTGCTCTTTTCCTTCTCAAGGGCCGTCAGCACGGCCTCGGCTTTCTCCAGGGTTGCCTCGGTCTTCTTGATGAGCTCTTCAGGCTTGACCGGTTTTGCGGCCTTCTCAACCGGCGGGAGCGGATAATCCGGGTGGGGGGTCGGCGTCGTAACCGGCAGCAGGACCCAGAACACGACAGTGAGCGTCACGATGACCCCGGCGAATGAGACCAGCACCAGCGTCGGATCGGCCGGCACGCGCGCGTAATCCCACTGACGGACGCGCTCTAACAAGCTGGCTGAACTGGTCTGCCCTGAGGTAATGACGAACCGTTTCAGCCGCCACCCGAAGAGTTGCAGCCAAATCAGCACACACACCAGCATGACAATCGCGGTGGGGATGGTCCACAGCAGCAACTCGAGCGTGATCTGCTCAGCGATCGGAAGCGTCGGGTAGACTGTCTTGATGAAGACGATCATTGCCGCTGCGATCTTTCGGCCGACGGCCATAGTGGCGCCTACCGCGTAATAGGCCCCGCCCAGCACGAGCGCGCCCAGCACCGCCCCCTGCCACCACAAGCTCACCCCTACCGGCCCTCGGACTTCCACCCCCAGTCGCTCCAAGAAGACCGTCCGGGCCGTCAGCCCTACCGCCCAAATGTCAATCGGCACCGACACCACGAGCAGCGTGACGAGCCCCGCGCCTTCCCACGGATGCACCTGCCCCGCGAGCAGGAGAAGGGCGACGATCAGTTTGAACGGGAACCCTGTCCAGAAAGCCGACCAGGACACGGCCCAGGCCAGTTTAATGGATGAGATGCTTTCAACGGGATGGGCCATGCCCTTAGCTCACTTCATTCCAAGAATTCACGGTTGAGGATCGCGGACACGGTCAGGACCAGGATCCCGATCATGACTACAGTCCAGGACAGGAGTGCGACCGGCCGCTTGAAGATATTGCGCTCCGGACTCCGGTCGATGAAGGGGAGCGCGGCCAGGAGCAACAAGAACGCGCCCGGAATGGCCACCCCAGCCACGAACTGGCCGAGCTCGCCGGAAAAGACCTTCAACCGCAGCATCTGAAACAGAAAGAGAAAATACCATTCCGGCTCTGGATGGTAATCGCCCGGATCCGGCGTCGCCTGCTCGAGCAATTGGACCGGTTCGATGAACGCCAAGGTACAGATGGCCATAAAGACCGTCGCCATCGCGACGATGTCTTTCCAGACCTGGCGCGGGAAGAAGAAATCGGTCTTGGCCTTTAACTCCTCCGGTGCCCCGCGGAACGGACCGGCCGGCCCGGCCGAGCGAAAGAAAAAGAGATGGAGCCCTGCCAGCCCCATCAGGGCGGCCGGAAGAATCATGACATGGATGACGAAGAACCGGCTCAAGGTCATTTGTCCCGGCGTGGGCCCACCTTTCAAGAACCGGGCAAGGAAATCGCCCACGATGGGCGTCTTGTCCATGATCTCGACGCCGACTGTCGTGGCCCAGTAGGCCCGCTGATCCCACGGCAGGAGGTAGCCGGTAAAGCCGAAGGCCATCACGATCACAAACAAGACCAGCCCGACCAGCCAGATCATTTCCCGGGGTTTCTTGTAGGCCCCCCACAAAAACACCTGGGACATGTGCGCAAAGACCATGACGACCATCGCCGACGAGCCCCAGAAGTGATAGCTCAAGATGAACCACCCGTAGTCCACCTCGTGGATGACGTACTGGGTGCTGGCGTAGGCGTGGTCGGCGCTGGGGATGTAGTAGAACATCAAGAGAATGCCCGTGATCGCCTGCATGATGAAAATGAACAGCAGACACGAGCCGAAGACATAAGCCCAGCGCGAGCCGCCCTTGATCGGCTCGTTCATCATTTTCGCCTCGAGCGTCTTCAGATCGATCCGCTCGTCGACGAAGTCATACACCTTTTGGAGGAGTCCGTTCATCTAGGCAATGCGGATCTGCTCTTTCCGCCCCGCCTTGTATTCGACATCGATAACCTCGATGTCCCCGGACGCGGAGACCTTTATCGGGAGCACGTCCAAAGGACGCGGGGCCGGCCCGTCCAACACCGTCCCTGCGGCATCGTAGATGCTAAGATGACACGGGCACAGAAAGACCTGGCCGCGCGTCTTGTGCGATCGCCATTTGTACCCGCATCCGAGGTGTGGGCACTTGCCGGAGAAGACAACGTATGGGATCGTCTGTTTGTTGACCCAGATGACCTCTCCCTTTTCATCATAAAAAGGAATGTCGCCGTGCGGGTATATCTTCTTCAGCGTCTCAGGAGACGCCTTGATGACCCAATGGTTCTTGTCCTCTTCCCGTTGGAGTACCGAATCCTTGAAGGACTTCTTGAAGATGTACTGCACGCCGACGTCGTCCGTCCTGATCTTGCTGATGTTGCCGATCTTGATCCAGTGGTTGTCATACGGGACGTACATCGGCTTCATGATGTAACGGAGGACGGGCCAGACCAGGGGCAGGCCGATCAGCGCTCCGATGACGTTGATGAACCTGGCGAAGAAGGACCGCCGCGCGCAATTCTTCTCCAGCTCGGGGAACGGCACCAGCAACTCCCCAGGCTCCACGTGAATCCGGTTTTCGAGGTGCGGAATCTCGACCTCTTTCGAGGAGACATAATCCTGGCGCTTGAGCTCGGGGAAGCCTGAAAATTGTGCGGCGTTGCAGGTGAGCTCCACGGACTCGCCACGGATGGCTCCGATTGCACTGACCGGGACTTGCCGCTCGGTCCCGTTCGCGCGCACAACGATGTGGCTGACGTCCAGCGAGAGCGGATCGGCGATGACGTGGACGATCTCCCCGACCTCCCCGTCAACGCAGCGGACTTTGGATTTGATCTTGGGTTGCGGACTGGCCATGGCGTGGGATCCGGCGATCGCCTACTTCTTGATGGGTTTGGGTGTCTGGACCGACGCGTCCTTCAACGTCGACAGATACGCCACGAGTTCGTCGATCTCCTGGTCCGACATAAGCTCCTTGTACTTGTCGGGCATCAGTTTCTTGTTGTACTCCTTCTCGAACCCTTCGGCCATCCACGACCGGGGGTTCAGGAGTTTTTCCTTCATCTCTTCGGGCTTCATCAGGCTGCCGATGTTGTCCAGTATCGGCCCCCGCTTCTTGACCGACCCTTTGCCACCGATCTTGTGGCAGTTGTAACACTCTTGGAGATCGTACTGCTCCTTGCCAAGCGCGACCAGGTTCCCGCCAGCCGCAGTATGGGCGGCGCCCGCGGCCGGGCCGCCGCCCACTGAGGCTTCGATCTTCTTCGCCTCCTCGCCCCCCAACGTTTCCAGCCTTTTGAGGATGGCCTGGCTCTCGGCATTGAGTTCTTCCGTACGTTTCATCAACTCATCAATTTTGCCTTTTTCGGTCGCCGCCAACTTAGGCCTGACAATCTTCTCGATCTTTCCTTTTTCGACCATGGGATCATACTGCGGGAGTGCACTGGCGCCGGCAATATAGACCAGCGAGATCACCACATAAAATGCCACCAGCAAGGCCACTGCCTTGAAGCCGCTGGCGGGAGAGAGGGGAGGAGCATCCAGCAAGATAAAGACGCCGGTCCCGAGGAAAGCATAGAGGACGAACATGACCTGAAACACCGGAGGGAAGTGGAAGAGATACCGGGACGCCAGCCAAAGCACCACAGCCGCCACGATTCCCTGGATCCCTCTCTTGACAATCACCTCGATGAAGCTTCTTTGTACAGCCACCACTCCTCCCTACTCCGCGCCGGCGACGACCGGCATCCCTTTCGGCGCCTCGGCGTGGGCTTTTTCCTTTCCCGTGCGAAGCGTGAGGACGATCGCGAAGCTGACGATGATGTAAAAAGTCAGCGTGACGCCGGTGAACACCCAACTGGAATATGCCAGCGTGGGCGTGAACGATTCCGGCGTGAAATCGTATTGCAGATTGAAGACGTGGAAGTATTTGCGGGTGAGCTCGCGGACCGCGCCCATCAGCGTCATCGTCCAGATCGCGCTAAAGGCCAGGAAGACGAGGACAAACTGGGCAACGAAGTCGATCGTGCCCCACACAATCCGCCCCCGACGCAGAGCCCGATTGTAGAGGATGTAGTTCACGATGGTGACAAAGACCAGGGTGAACGCCGCGGCATTTTTGGCGGGCATCAGCGCCAGATCACCCCACGATATCGCCACAAAGCCCAGGCTGAGTTCTCCATGCGGCAAACTGAGCGAGCCGTCGTCGGGTGCCAAGGCCTGGGTGGCGACGAAGGCATGGGGGGTCATCCAGATCGCATTACCGATGATCACCATCAGGAACGCCACCTTGACCAGGGTCTGTGCTCCAACGGTCCACTTAAGGAACCGGCCGGCAATCAGAAAGAGCGCGATCCAGCCAGCCGGCAAAATAAAGGCGAACTTGTCCGGGATCGGAAACCTGGTCCAGATCAGCATGAACACGACGGGGATGCTCGCCATGAGGACCAGCGTGGTGGTCCTCATCCGGATCTGTTCCAACCCTTCGATCCGCTTCATGCTCAGCCAGATGTAGTAGTTGCTGGCGAGGAAGATCAGCCCGACCATCGCCCCTTGCATCTCAAAAAACATGGAGAGCTGGTCCGCCATCATATAAGGACAGATGGACGCGTCGTAGTCGCAGAGTTCGTAGGCCAGCAGGTAGCCGGCGAAAGGAAGGGCTAACAACGCGCCCACGCCGATCAGATTGCCCACAAATCCGAACCAATCATAGAAGGCTCGTTCCTCGTCGGTCTTGGCAGCCAGATACATGTAGGCCCCGATCAGGCCGGTGATAAACCCGCCGAAGACCACGTTGCCGACCGTACGGTGGATGTTCAGCGGCCACCAACTGTAGTTGTTCATCTTGTCCCACAGCGTCGCCGTCGTCTCGATGAACGTCTTGAGGTCCATGCCCCCCTCTGCAAACTTGGCCGGGGTGTTCATAAACGCCGTCGGGCCGTCGATCACGATGAGCGTGGCCAAGCCGATGATGTTCAGCAGCACTCCCAGCGCGATGTGCCGGAGCTTCTTCGGGCCCTGCCAGGCGTCCCAGGTGTACCAGTAGAGATAAAGCACGATCGTCTCAAAGATAAAGAGCAAAGGATACATGACGGCGAAGACGGCGAAGAAGTGACCGATCAGCCACGCGGTCAGTTGCGGGTAGGTGGCCAGCAACACGAAGATGAAGAGACCGCCGGTCAGCGCCGTCATGCTGTAGAGGATCACCGTGACCTTGGTGACTTCCTTGGCCAGTCGCTCGTACCGGGTATCCTGGTTCTTCCAGCCAAGGATCTCGCTGACCACCACGAAGATCGGCGCCCCCAGGATGAACGCCGCGAACAGGATATGGAGCTGGGCTACGACCCAAACAGCCCCACGGTTTCCCAAATAGGGGAACTCGTGCAACTTGGGCTCAGGGAGCTGGGCGTAGGCGACCGCTGTTCCGACAAACAGGAGCCCCATTAAGATCAGAACAACCTTGAGAACGCCGCTCAGCCGGGACTTCGCGGCTACGGAAGCCGCGGGCGCTTGCTGCCAGGTCTTCATGGCCCTCTCGTTCCCTTTCTACGCTGTTTAACTGCCCCCTCTATTTCCCATCCTTCTTCGGGGCATTTTTGGCAGGCGTCGCCGCCGGAGACTTGCCGTCACCGGCCACCGGCGTCGCCCCGCCAGCTGCGGGCGCGGCCGCCGGCGCCGGTTTCCCGAGTTCGGCCAGCGGGACCCAGTCCTTCCTAGCCACATCGTAGCCCATGCCCTTGAGCCCGAAGGTCCGCTCGTAGGCCATGGCCTTCCACCGGTCCTCCTCGGGCAGCTTGCTCTTCCAGGCCTTCATCTTGGTGTTGGGCACCCCTTCCGAGATCCGCCAGAACCAGACGCTGTCGGAGTAGAGCTTCATCCGCTCGGTCTTACGGAAGTCCCGGGCACCCGCCTTGACCGGCTTTCCGTCCTTGCCATGGCAGGACGAGCAATTCACGTCGATGTTTTTGACCCCTTCGAAAACCTCTTTGCCCTCAGCGATGATCTTTTCATCGGCCCACCACCCGGCCGGCATGTGCTTGTCGGCGTACTCCGGAGGAGCAGGCGGAGGGGGCTGAATTGGTCCTTCCTCCTCGCCGCACCCTGCAATGATGAGCGCAAAACTTCCAATGATCGCCAGTATTGCCAGGCTTGTGATCTTCATAGCCGCCCTCAAGCTCCTTTTCTCCTGCAATTCTCTCGCATAAAAAAGACGCTTTTCTTCAGGGCATCACGCCCCCGAAGTTAAGCGCCCGAGTTCACATTCCTCTTGTGCTCAACGTTTCTTTCCGCGTCGTTTCGGAACCGCCTTGGCCTGCTGATGCCGGGCCCAGACGACCCCGGCACCGATCGCCGCCAAGGCCAGTATGGCGCCCACCCCGTATAGCCAGTATGAGGACGCCTCCGCTGTCCCAACCAAGCCCCCGACTCCGGAAATCGGCGCCCGTTCCAGCTCAGGGCCGAAATTCACCCTCGCTTCTCGTTCGGTCCGCCGGTCGTTCGGATTAAACTCAGCCCGGATCTTTTTGACCTCGTCGACTCCAGAGCGCTCGTCCTTGACCGAGACTTGGATGGGATCCCCCACATTGCTGTTATGCAGGTGGAGGACCACCTTGTAAAATCCGCTTCCATCTGCGTAGGTGTTGACGGGATCAACGCTCTGGTCGCGCAGGTCCCGTGCCTGCACCCGAACGTCCTTGACCGGCTTCCCATCCGTGTCCCGCACGTAGCCTGAGATGGTGAACCGGTGATCAGTCTCGTGGGTGGCCCAAGCTGAGTATGGAAGGATGAGTCCAACCAGACCGAAAAAAACCGCCGCGCCACCCCGCGACGGTCCCGTACTCAGCACCTTGAAAATAGTCCGTCCAACTCTGTTAAAGTCCGGCCTATCTAACACAGGTGTCCACCTTTGTCAATAAATTCAGCCCCACCAACATCCCTCCCCAAACGGAGTAGAACATAGGACAAACCCGTAAGCTAAGAGTGTGCCTGTGAGGACACGGCCAGCCCGAAAATGTCGGCATAGGCGGCGCCCAGCATGCTCCCGGAAACCGCCACCCCGACGGCCCCGCCCACCATCATTCCGCTCACCACCCCGATCACCACGCCCAGATTGACCGTGAGGCCCATGCCAGGAACTGCGAAGGGCAGTTCATCCAGGTTCACCTCCGGGAAAACACTGGACAGTCCATAGCCGATCGGTACCCCCAGAACGCCGGCTCCGATTATGCCGCCGACGCCGATCAGGAGGAGCATCACCAGCGTCAATCCGAAGACGCTCCACCAGTGCTTGTTCACGACCCGGCGGCTGCCTTCAAGCGCCTGCCAGATCCCCAATCGCCGATCCACAATTAGCAGGTAGGAAAAGGTATAGGCAACTAACAAGTAGACGCCGGGAAGGATCAGGAAAGCGAACCCGATCACAATGAGAAAGAGACCGATGATCGTGCACCAGACTAATTGAACCGTGGTTGTCCAGTCAGGAAAAAAATCGCCGAACGCCGCGTTCCCGCCCCCGGGATGTTTCCACGTCGCGATAGCCAACCCGGCGAACATGACGACCTGGAGCATGATGCTGAGCACTTGCCCGACGACGGGCGCCAGCAGCGGAACAGCCTGGGAGGCGAACGTCAACGCCAGCGTGAACCCGAGAAACCCGACCGGATTGTCCGCAAAGGCGTCCCAGCCTTGCCAGAGGTACTCGACGGTTTTGACGGTATAGCCGCGGGCGAGGATGTCGTCAATGGAGCGGGCGCCGGAAGCTGTGCTGTCGTCGGCCATCACCGCGGGAGGCCTCTCGGGGACGGGGTGGATTACAAGTGGCCGCGGGCCTGGGCCTCCGCCGCGATGCGCACGGCTTCCGCCCTGCGCTCCGACTCTTTCTTCTTCACCCAGACCTCCCAGGACTTTCCGGACGCCGTGTCTTCGCCGGTAAAGGCGATCGCCACGATGTCAGCGTAGGGAATCTTCCGCTCGCCGGGTTGTCCCTCGGGAAAGAGCTGCAGGAACGGTGGTGAAGCCAACGCGTTGCGATTGAAGATGTACCCCTCGATCTTTTGTCCGGAGGTCAGTTCCAGCGTCACATCGCCGCGGTAGTCAAAGGCGCGCTCGACGGCTTCTCGCAGCTCTGCTTCGTTCGCCGGCCGGAAGATCCGGCCTTCAAGGGAAGGTGAGCTTACGCTGTGGGGCTGAGCGTCAGGCACAATAAGCAAACAACTAGCGGGCGGTCGGCATCAGCGTCGCCACGACGGTCCGGCCAAATCCTCGCAGGGTGCTGAAGGTGTCGTTCACGGCTGACGCCTCGTAGCCGCAATGCACCATGCAATCCGCGCATTTCTCGTTCCGGCCGGTCCCGTAGTTATCCCAGTTCGTGTCCTCGATGAGCTCCTTGAACGTCGCGGCGTAGCCGTCCTGGAGGAGGTAACAGGGCTTCTGCCAGCCGAAGATGTTGTAGGTGGGGTTGCCCCACGGCGTGCACTGGTAATCCACCTTGCCCATGAGGAAGTCCAGGAAAAGAGGCGACTGGTTGAACCGCCAGCCGCTCTTGGGCTTGTGCAGGATGCGCGCGAACACCTCCCGCGTCCGCTGCCGCTTGAGGAAATTCTTCTGATCGGGCGCTTTCTCGTAACTGTACCCCGGCGAGATCATCATCCCTTCGACGCCCAGTTCCATCATCCCGTCGAAGAACTTCCGCACACGCTCGGGATCGGCATCGTTGAACAGAGTCGTATTCGTTGTGACACGAAACCCGCGCGCGAGGGCCGCCTGGATCGCCCGGACAGCCACGTCGTAGACGCCGTCCCGGCAGACCGCCATGTCGTGCTCCTCTTGGAGCCCGTCCATGTGGATGCTGAATGTCAGGTATTGGGACGGTGTGTAATCGGCGAGCTTGCGCTCCAGCAAAATGGCGTTCGTGCAGAGATAGACGTACTTCTTGCGCTCGACCAGCCCCTTCACGATGAGCGGCATTTCCGGATGGATGAGCGGCTCCCCGCCGGGGACGCTCACGATCGGCGCGCCGCACTCCTCCGCGGCCGCCCAGCATTGCTCCGGCGTCAGGCGCTTGTCCAGGACGTGATCGGGATACTGGATCTTCCCGCAGCCGGCGCACGCGAGATTGCAGCGAAACAGGGGCTCCAGCATGAGCACGAGCGGGTACCGCTTGACCCCCTTGAGCTTCTGGGTCAGCACGTACGTCGCGACGGTGAACATCTGGGAGACAGGCACGGCCATCCTCGAACTCTCCAGTTAGTGAACGGCGCTGACTGTATCATCACAGTACGGTCAGCGTCAATGCGTGCTTGTCAGAACACCTGTCGGGGGTGTGCTACACTCTACCCCCTATGATCGATCCGGCCAAGATCGAAGCGGGCCGCGAGCTGGACAGACTGATCGCGGAAACCGTGATGGGGCTCAAGCCGGGACAGCTCATTCCGCCCTACTCCACCGACATCGCGGCCGCCTGGATGGTGGTCGAAACCATGATCCACAAAGACGGGGTCTATTTCGGCGCGCCGCATTTCAAACACAAGCACCAAAACCTCGCCGCGCTCGGCTATCCCGAGGGGACCGAGTGCTGGTACTGCGTCATCAACACCAAGCTCTTGAACAAGGTCGTGATCTGCGCCGCCACCGCGCCGCTCGCGATCTGCCGTGTCACCCTGCTCTGGGCGATCAAGCACGGACCGTTAGCCGCTCAGGAGAACTCCTAAAGCAGCCTGTCACCCCTTTCTCCTCCTGTCACCATTTTTCTCCTCCTGTCACAGCAGATGCTCGGAAACCGACGCCATGCGAGCCTGGGGTAATGGATAGATGGCTGGACTAATGACCCCTACGAATAAGGGGGCCCCCCTACATCAGTAGGGCTACAACTCTTATCGCTCCTGGCATATATCGTTCCTAGCATAAAAGTTCATTTGCCAGTGTTGCTGCTTTCTTAATGTGAATGCAGGTCGGCTATCTTCCACCATGGAGCACTTCAATCGCATGCGACGTCAGCAGCAGGCCGCGGTGACAGAAGAACGGCTCCGTTTGGCGCGCGACCTGCATGACGGCCTGCTCCAATCGCTCACCGCGATCAACCTGCAGCTGCAAAGCATTAGCCGCCTCATCGCCGATGAGCCGAAGGAGGCCAGAAAGCGCGTGCGGGCACTCCAGCGTCTGATCAGCGAGGACCAACAGGAGTTGCGCGGCCTGATTCAGTCCCTCCATGGCACGACCCTCCGCTCCCTCTCTGTTGAAGTGGACTTGGCAAGCCGGCTTGCAGAACTGCGCCGCCATATCGAAAAGGAATGGGGGCTGCTCGTGGACATGCAGCTCAAAGGTGAGAGCAGGCGCCTGAATGGCGCCATCGCGTGGGAACTTTACCTGCTGATCAACGAGGCGGTGGTGAACGCTGCCCGCCATGGGCAGGCCTCGGAGGTACGTGTTGGCCTCGAGATCCTCAACGGCTGTCTGCAGATCATTATTGCGGACAACGGCCGCGGCTTTTCCTTCCAAGGCCACTACGACCACACCGCATTGAACGACTGCAACCTGGGCCCGAAGTCCTTGCGAGAACGGGTGACCGCGCTCGGGGGTACTCTGGCTGTCCACTCAAGCCAGGATGGGGCACTTCTCGAGATCACCATCCCGCCGGATGCCAAGCCCGGAGTGCGCGATGCCGATTAAGATCGTGTTAGCGGACGATCACCCGATCGTCCTTGATAGCCTTCAGGAACTCTTCGCAGCCGAGGTGGAGTTCCTCGTCGTCGCCCGTTGCTCCAATGGTGAGGAGGCGCTGCAGGCGGTGCGCAAGCTGAAGCCGGACATCCTGATTCTCGACATCTGCATGGCGGGCATGGATGGACTGGAATGCCTACGGCGGCTTAAACAGGAGAAGCTGCCGACACAGGTGGTGTTCCTCACAGCGATGGTGGACGAAGACCAGGCCCTCGAAGCGATCCGGCTGGGCGTCGGCGGCGTGGTGCTAAAAGAGATGGCCCCCCGCCTCCTGCTACTGTGCGTCCGGAAAGTGCACGCCGGCCAACAGTGGATCGAGAAGCAATCCATCACACGCGCGATCGAAAAATTGCTCAAGCGCGAGGCCGGAGCGCGTCGGCTCGCCAGCCTCGTCACGACTCGCGAGACCGAGATCGTCCGCTTGGTGGCTCAGGACCTCCCGAACAAAGATATCGCAGACCGACTGGGCATAAGCGCGGGCACGATTAAGATCCACCTGCACAATATCTATCAAAAGCTCAACGTCAGCAGCCGGCGCGAGCTCGTCCGGGTAGCCCAAGAAAAAGGGTTCATCTAAGTTCGCGCCATCTCTTCTCCTTCTGCGCAAGATATATATCCCACGTTATAGAAAAATCTATCCGTAACGACCAACCGCTACAGCTTTTCCTTGAACCAAACTGAATACCTTCCCGAGAACGAAACCGGGTTTTTCAGGAATTGAATGCAGCAGGGTTACGGTTGATACTCGTTGGCTTGTAACAGAATTGTAATCATCCTAAAAGACTTGTAATCCCGCCGCTGGGCTGGGCCAACAAGAGGAGGTACGACCGTGGGCATGCGACTCGGAATCTTCGGCACAGGCTACGCGGGGTTGGTCACGGCGGTGGGTCTCGCGGAGGTGGGCCACACGGTAACGGCGATCGACAAAGACCCCGACATAGTGGCCCGCCTTTCGGACGGGACGCCGACCATTCATGAGCCTGGCCTGCAGGAATTGCTGACCGCCAACCTGGACTCCGGCCGGCTCAGGTTCACCACACGGGCCGAGGACGCCATGTCCGCGTCCGATATCATCTTCCTCTGCGTGGGCACCCCGCCCCGAGCCGATGGACGGGCCGACCTCTCCCAGGTCGAGGAAGTCTCCCGTACCATCGCGCAGCAGTTGGACGGCTACAAGCTGATCGTGGAGAAGAGCACCGTTCCCGCCCGGACCGCTTACTGGATCGACACCACGATTCGGCGCCTGGCCGGACCGGAGCATGAGTTCGATGTCGCCAGCAATCCTGAATTCCTCCGCGAGGGTTCGGCGGTCCGCGACTTCCTGCAGCCGGACCGGATCGTCATCGGCGCCGATACCGACCGCGCGCGATCGCTGCTGCTCGACCTCTACGAGCCCAACTTCGACTGCCCGATCATCTCCACGAGCGTCACGACCGCCGAATTGATCAAGCAGACGGCCAACAGCTTTCTCGCTACCAAGATCTCGTTCATCAACATGGTGTCCGACCTGTGCGAGGAACTCGGCGTCGACGTGGCGACCGTGGCCAGGGGCATCGGCCTCGACCCCCGGATCGGCAGCCATTTCCTCAACGCGGGTCTGGGCTTCGGCGGCTCCTGTCTGCCCAAAGACCTGAGCGCGCTCATCAAGGTGGCTGAGGGCAACGGCGTCGATGTCGGCATGCTCCGAGAGGTCGAGCGCATCAACACCGCCCGTGTCGACCGGCTTCTCGCGAAAGTCGAGCGGGCGTTGTGGGTGCTGCGGAATAAGGTCATCGCCGTATTCGGCGTGGCGTTCAAGCCGGATACGGATGACATTCGCGGGGCGCCCAGCCTCGGGGTCGTCCCCCGATTGCACGGCGCCGGGGCCATCCTGCGCGTCTACGACCCTGCCGCCACCCGGAAGCTCGAAAGGCTATATCCGCCCGATGACCGCCTCACCTATGTGGAATCAGCCTTTGAGGCGGTCCAGGACGCCCACGCGCTGGTCATCCTCACAGACTGGGAGGAGTTCCAGTCTCTGGACCTCGGCCGGGTCGGGTCGCTCATGCGAAGTCCGATCGTCGTTGACGGGCGAAATCTCTTCGAGCCGACGCAGATGCAGGCGGCCGGGTTCGAGTACTACAGCCTCGGCCGCGGGGAGGCGACCTTCCGCACGGAACCGAAACGGGTGCGCGTATGAGCGCGCGCTGCCGATCTTCCGTGACCGTGACGCTCGGGCAAAATTCCCAGGTCTCGGTGTAGGGGGCCACCGTGGCGATCGCTCCGCCAGCCAGCTTGCCCACGACAGATGCGCCGATCGCTCAGGCGATCACCCCGGACATTTTCCGCGCGAGCACGTCGACCTGCGTCCCGGCGCTCGTCCGGCCGCACGTGCGGGGCAAATTCATCTTCGCCGGCGAGGAGAAGTTCTACGTTCGCGGCGTGACCTACGGGGCGTTTCAACCTGATGCAAGCGGCCACGAGTACCACGACCCGGACGTCATTGAACGCGACTTCGCGCAGATGGCGGCGAACGGGATCAACACCGTCCGCATTCCGCACACGATGCCTCCCCGTTCCCTCCTCGACGCGGCCAGGCGGCACGGCCTCCGGGTCATGGTGGGGTTATCCGCCGAGCAATACCTGGGCTTTCTCATCGATCGGAAGAAGAGTGTGGCCGACATCGAGGCGCTGGTCCGCGCGAAGGTCCGGGAGTGCGCCGG